>Ga0075419_10000467_pt1 | contig 25211 bp, 12 predicted proteins | sample SoiMetdeltSBSDD3_FD_76900 | JGI IMG/M metagenome (GOLD analysis project Ga0075419, IMG submission 76900) | Bulk soil microbial communities from a Populus tree surrounding site in Tennessee, USA - Soil MetaG P. deltoides SBSDD3 | ecosystem: Environmental > Terrestrial > Soil > Tree plantation... | reverse complement strand
TTCTTTACCATCATTGACTATAAAATAATATTCGCCGCCAACAAGATTTCTTCGAATGCATTTCAGCTTTTCTTCTGCCAGGAAACTCTCATGTCGTGTATCGGCATTTGCCAGCAAATATTTTAGTTCATCTCCTTCCCAGACCATGCCTTTCCCAATCGTAGCATTACTGACACCAGCCGCATTTGTTATTATAAATGCTAATTGCCTTATCAACGCATCAAATTGTTTTTGCTTATTCTCAAAATCTTTCCACCCCGGAACTAATGAAGGAATCCCATTATGAAAAATTATGTTAGCTCCTTCCTTCGCAAGCGTGACTAATTTCTGCAAAGTGCTCAACGGTAAATATTTTACACCGCTTAAAACGATCGTTTCATAATTGCTACCAGGTGCTTTTATTTTTCCATTTACAAATTGCAATTGCTGAATTTGCCTGTCACTGATCAGGTCCCAGCTATAACCCAGTTCAAGCATTTCTTCGGCTGCTTTATTAAAAGACGTTCCTTCAAAACCTTCCATGCCATCAAAATGATGGAGCATACCTCTCGATGATGGGTCATTGTTCCTGTCAGCAAATGGGAAATACAACAGCACGTCGTTGGATGGTTTACCCGCCTGTAAGAAACTTTGACATCTTGCAGCGTAAGCATTTAATGCATCAAAATCTTTCCAGAAAGGATTTGCAGGTGTAAAATGTACAGCCGCATAAAACAACCAGCCGGGCCAGGACTCATGTAATGGCGAGTAATTAGTACCATGATAAAAAATATGATTCACCCCACCGAGAAAATATTTATCGAGTATTTGCTTTACATCACCCAATGAAGAAAGAAAATGATCATGAAGCCAGGTAGCTGCTTCAGCAGATGCCAATGGCTTGCCCATCACATGTGCTGATGAAGTAGCAAACTTAAAACGGGTAAGATTGATGCCTTCAGTTTCCGGTATATCGATGGTGGCATACAGGTCAAGAATATTAGCCGGCGAACCATGACTTTGATTCCGGATCAGCTTTCCTTTAGCTTTTGCCCAATGATGCCATGGCTGTGTAAATTTTTCCAGCAGCAAATCAGAGATTGTCTCGCGGTAATCATACAACACTCTTTTATAACGATCAGAATTGTCGCTGGCAAACAATGCAGGCAATTCATTCTTTAGATCATAGCCCCTTCTTTTCTTAAACTCAGCAAAAAAACCAGGTGTCCAGTTGCTTTGTCCTCTTGCATCATCCACTTCATAGCTGTCGTTAAAAAAGCTACGAAGCGATGAAATATTTTTTCCGGCAAATGCTTTATCAAATTTTGCTAAATAGTTTTTCAGCGCCTGCTCATTAAAGTGATCGATAACATTTCCTTCACCACCGGGTGCCGAACGCTCCACCATTTTACCATGCAATCCCTGGAATAATGCAATGAGTTGCCATTTACCAGCGGGAGCGGTCCAGTTCAGTTTACCATTGACAACGTCTTTTGTAATATCAACTGTTTTACCATATTGATCATAAGCCATCAGCAGCTGCAATGGCAACATCACATCATAACGTACCTGGTCAATAGCCATAGCCTGCAAATTTTTATTGGAAGAAACCGGGTAAGCCACTTCGCTTACTTTTAAAGGCTTTCCATTTGCGGTGCGCACAAAACTTTCCTGCCTGTACTGGATCGTATCTTTTAATTGCTCGCCACCATTCAGCGAATAGGATTTTGAAACAATGTATTTACATGCATCGGTCTCATTCACCCATGGTCCGCCGAAAGGCCAACCGGTGCCTGTTGCCATATCAATGCCAAGACCCAGGCGTTTTCCTTCATTCAAACAATGCTGCAGCATATCCACCCATTTCGGCGATAAAAAATTTATGAACTTATCCTCCGCGCCTTTCACACCATAGATAGGTGTTATCTCTAATCCGCCCAGTCCGGCCTGTCGGTATAATTGCATGGATGCAGTCAGGTTGGGTTTGTCAACTGCGCTTCCTTCCCACCACCAACGTGTCCATGGCTTGGTTTGCTGCGTTATGGCCGGCCATTTTATTTGTGCATTTGAAATTTCAACAACCAGTAATATCAAAATGAAGAAGAAATATTTTTTCAATGCAAAGGATTTTTATTTTGATGATCGGTCCCGATAGCTATCGGGATGCTACTATTAAACTTCTGTTGCGACGCCCCATTCAAGGTCCGGGAATCCTATTAAACATACACATGATCTATTCACAAAAAATATTGAACCCCTACGGGGTTCTGATCGTGAATGATACCCGGTACCCCGGGTTTCACCCGGGGCTATAAATATTTTGCCCCTACGGGGCAATTGCCCATTGACCATTGCCCATTGACCATTGACCATCGTTCATTAGTCATCACTCCTTACTATTGACTCTTAACTCCCGACTCCCGACTCTTCTTCACTTCCACAGCATAAACATTCGTCTCGCCCTCAAAATTGGCTCTGAAAATAACCCATTTTTCATCCGGGCTAAAATGAACATTGGGTTCCAAACTGTATTTATGATTTTTCATGTTCACCAATTTTTCAGAAGTGAATTTATTCCCATTGGGAGTAAACAGGTAGATCCACATTCCATCTTTTGCTTTTGCTACTTGCCCGGAATCACCGCCGTCGCCACAGAACAACTTATTATCCTTTGTGCTGTTGAAGTGAATGCTCCATTCATCTCTTTGCAATTCGTATTTGGTTTTTTGCCCTGTGTGCACATGATGTCCCTCAACAAAAAAAGTTACACTTCTCGGTTGCTGCAGATCATACCATATAATATTGCCATCGGCGCTGCTCCATTCATGACCTGCAATTTCCATATCCATTATTCTCTTGTGGATCTGCATCACCTTTTTCGTCCTCACATCAATTGTCCATATCCTGTTTACCTTATGCCATGGCCCTTCATGACAAAACATGAGCAGGTTGGGATCTGCAGCAGAAAACTGCACATGATTTAACCAGGCGCTATCAGTATGTATCTTATTAAGCTGCTTTGTTTTAAGATCGATAGTGAATAATGTCCGGGGCAGCTTTGCTTCATAAATGATATTGAAATAACTTGACTTGTTGGGATACTTTTTAAAAAGTTCTTTCTCATCATCGCTTGATTTGGCACCACCTAGCAAACTACCATCTGCATTCACAGTCGTTATGGTTGCTTTGAAATCGTCAGGAAAAACATACACCAGCTTTTCTTTTTTTGTGTCCACGTTAACTGAGAACACGCTGTCTTTCACCTGGAAAAAAACTTCTTTTGTTGTCGGCGATACGATCTCACCAGTCATTGCTGTTGTATGGTCAGTAAGTTGTTCGATCTTCAGTGTTTTCAAATCCACTATATAGATTTGGCGGTTTCTGGCACTCGTATTACTGATCTCCACCTTAGCGGCTTGTTCTTCCGGTTTTTGCGGCGACGTATTATAAAAGACCATTCTGTTTCCAATGAAAGGATTATTATGAAAATAAAAACTGTAGTTGCTGCCTTCTTTCCTGGTGAGTTTTATAACTCTATGTCCTGTGGATTTATCGATCCATTCATTGGGCATTTTTTGCCCGCCTGTTTCCATCGTGGGCTGGGCGTAAATTGAAAGACCTGAACAAACGAATGCAAATACGGCAACCGGCAGCCGTAGAAAGAAAATCGGAATCTTCATATTAAGCAATCTTTAGTCTATAAAGTACGGTCATCAGGAGTTCATCCGTATCCTGTACAATCCTGCGCCATGACGGAGTTAAACTTGAAGGACGGATGACTCGTGGTGTCACAGAAATTCTAAAAGGATATACTGCGATAAATAAAACGTTCATAGAAGTTTTTGTTAAGTATTGCCACGGAGACACGGAATTGTTATCTGCCCTACTCCGTGCGTTCCGTGGCTTTTAAAAACTATAAAATTCTATTACCGTTGAATTTTATTATTACTTACACAACTCGTTCTCATTTTACGGCGTATGCCACTTTGATCAAATTCACTGAATAAGGAGCTGCCTGTGCAATGATCTTGCTTCCCTTTACTTCAACATTTTTTTCCACCGGCGCCAGTTTGTCAAGCTCAGAAAGTTTATTATAACTATACAGATCGTTTGCTGACAACACGGTCATCGAAGCGTTTTTGTTTAGCTGTTTCAACCCGGCGATAGTGAATTCAAGTTGTTGCGATGCTGATGAACTGTTCACGAACTTAATAAAGAGCAGCCCTTTCTTTTTATCAACCACGGCACTTGCATATAAGCTATCTTTTCCTGCGATCACTTTTTCATCTTCCAGGATCTTTACAACATCTGTTCCTTTATTATTGGAAAATAATTTCTGCACATAATAATTCGGCGTAGCCACTACATTGAGGTTATCAAACCAGATCAGGTCGGGACGCCATTGCCATGCATCCACATGCGCAAACAATGGAGCATAAGAACACATTTGAACAATATCAGCATTCCTTTCCAGGCCGGTCATAAATGCAGCTTCTGCCAGGGCACTCTCCCAATTATTCCTGCTTTCAGCTTCGGGGTTATCTTTTGAATGCGCTGCATATTCACCTGCAAAAATTTTAGGGCCCGTTCTTTCATAAGTATCATAACGGGATGCATTACTGAAAAACCAGGCCGGCGGTTTATAGTAATGCTCATCGATCAACGCAGGTTTCAATTGTTTTAATTCTTTCCATGCATAATTGAAATACTCACCTTCGGCATAAGGACCGGCGCCTGACACAATCTTAATATCCGGATACTTTGCAAGGATCGCCTTTTCAAAAACCTTATATCGCTCGATGTATTGTGGCTCCCACTGCTCATTACCTACACCAAGAAATTTCAGGTGGAAAGGTTGAGGATGTCCCATTTCACTGCGCAGCTTTCCCCATTTAGTATTGGTACTACCATTGGCAAACTCGATCAGGTCGAGTGCATCATCAATATAAGGTTGCAATTCATCCATGGCTACTACCTCACCGCTATTAAATTGACAAGCCATGCCGCAATTCAGAATAGGCAAGGGCTCTGCACCCAGGTCTTCTGCCAACAGGAAGTATTCATAAAAGCCGAGGCCAAAACTTTGATAATAATCAGGTGCTGATCTTCGCGGAAATTCAACATTCCAGCGATTCATGATCAATTTCCTGTTGTCAACATTTCCTACCGTCGTTTTCCATTGATACCGGTTTGTAAGATCTTTCCCTTCCACAATACAACCACCGGGAAAACGAATAAAGCCAGGCTTAAGGTCAGCAATTTTTTGTACCAGATCATTTCTTAATCCGCCGGCCCGGCCTTTCCATGTATCATGAGGGAACAATGAGACTATATCGATGTCGATCACACCTGAACCCTCGAATATCAAATTCAATTTCCCCCGCTGTGCCGAATCAATTACCTTAATACTCGCTGAATATTTTTTCCATGAGTTTCCGAAATTCTCAACTACTGCGCTTCCAATTTCTTTCCCTGCGTAGTTTACCAACTGAACTTTGATCTTAATGTTTGTTGGTCTTTCGGCTCTTGCCATGATCGAAAAATCGTATTGCTTGTCTTTGAGCAACCCGATTCCTCTGAATCCTTCGTTACTCAATGAATAGTTTCCCGCACTTGTATTGATGGTGATCCGTGCAAACCTCAGATTCGTTGAATTATCCGATTTGTTGATGATAAGATAGCTTCCTTTCTGGTAGTTTGTCCTTGCCTCCCTCCATCCCATCATTGCTGTGGGAAATTCAAATGACCGGTTCTTTACCAGCTCAGCATATAAACCCCCGTCAGCTCCAAAATTGATGTCTTCAAAGAAAACACCCCACATCGTTGGTGCAATTGATGCAACCGGTTTGTCAGCATAAACGGTTAACTTTCGTTGAGAGTAAGCGAATGGGAAAAAAAAGAAATAGACAATTGAAAGAGATACTAATTTCATTTTTTTTATTCTTTATTTAACTGAGGGGCTAAAGCCCCTAAAACATTCTGCTTCGTTGACCCCAGCCTAAAAGCTGGGGCAATTTTATCGGACATATTTCTTCATTACAACCAGTAACTAGGTCACCTTGCGGGGATTAAAGCTCATTCATTATTTGCCCCAGCCTTTAGGCTGGGGTTATATCATCTTTACAAACTTTCCGGGGCTTTAGCCCCTTATCATCATTTATTTTTTCCTTTTAATTGCAATGAACTGTCATTGATATAGAATGTAAAGTTATTTAACAACTCTATGATCTCTGCGGCTGCTAAAATAGCCGGACCATAACCATGTGCTGCAAATACATTCACCGGGCGGTGATAATAAAAAGCCGGGTCAAATGCCATTCCTGTTCCTACACAGGTTCCTTCCACTTGCCCCTTATCATTCACTTTTGTGGATACGGCATTCCATGCAAGTATGCTCATGGGCCCGTAGGTCATCGCATCGATCCAGCCTTTATTACATGCATGTGCTATACAATAAGCATAGATCCCCGTTGCTGATGTTTCCAAATAAGAATCTTCCCGATCCAATAATTGGTGCCAAAATCCTGAACTGCTTTGATAATTTGCAAGCCCCTTTACATGATCGCGAAATTGTTTTACCACCGTTTCCCTGCCGCCATGATTTTCCGGTAATACATCCAACAGCTCACTCATTGCCATCAAGGCCCAACCATTCGCTCTTGCCCAGCGAAATTCCGGATGGGTTTCCATACTTTCCACCCACCCATGCATATACAGTCCCTTTTCCTTATTAAACATTCTTTTACTGTAATGCAATACCTGCTTGACTGCATCGTCAAAATATTTTTTATCACCAGTCAGCTTTCCCATTTGCGCCACAGCCGGAATATACATATACAGGTCATCAAGCCATAATGTGTTTTTCTGTGGCCGATTGCGGCCGATCGTTCCATCTTTTAACCGATACTCTTTAGTAAAAACATAATTGATATAGTTATCAATTAGCTGGCGGAGATTGTTATTCAAACCATTTCGTTGTGCTTTTATCATAGAGGCACATACAGCGCCTCCGTCATCAAGTGCACGCGGATCTATAGGCTGATTGAACAATCTTTTTTTATGGATATAATCAATAGGAAATTTTGATTTTACGGCGGGCACCCATTTCGCCAGAAAATCAAACCGGGTTTTTACATAATCGTTATATTTTTTATCGCCGGTGGTTTCTGTTGCTCTTTGCATCGCCGAATAAGTAACGCCCCATTCATAGCTTGTCAGCCTGAAATCACCCTGCTTAAGAATACTATTTGTATCCAATTGGGAAAGATCATTAAGTATTTCTCCTGTTTGGTTGTTGACCATCTGCGCAGGAGTAACTGCATTGAGATAATTATATATCCTGTCCAGCACTGACTTTACATTTTCTTTTGTTGGCGCTTCATAGGGAACGGGATATTCCACTTTAATTGCATGAAGAGGAGTGGTCACATCATTTTTTACGGAGGGCTGCTGTGCATTTAATTGAAAAAATACAACTATTGCAGCTAGTAAGAAGATGGCAGATCGTTTCATAACAATATCATATTTCATATAACACGCAATTAGAAGCTTTAAAATTACCAAAACCGGGTTCGCTTTCATCCTGAGCTATCCTGAATAATTCGAATCAAAAATGGCGGCCATAGTATGAACCGCCATTTGCCTGCTTGTGCGTGCTATGTGAAAAAAAAATTAATAGCCTGGATTTTGCATTGCTTGTTTTTCGGCTGCAGTTAAATTAACTCCATTATTTCGTATTGCATCCAAGAATGTTTGGGGAATTGGCCGTAAAAGATGTTTGTCTGCAACGTTAGCGGCAGCGTCAACATTAAATGCCTTTACTCTTGAAACCAACGTTTTAGTCCGCGACAGATCTTCCCAACGTAAATACTCGCCACATAGTTCACGAGACCGTTCATTCAATATTAAACACAGCATTCTATCATATGTACTTGACAATCCCAACGCACTAATAACAAATTCATCTTGTGCAGGCAAAGGAGAAACACTGGCAATAGCCAGGCTTGAAGAAGCTGCTGTAGTTACCGGAATATTATTTGATTCATAATATGAATTTGCCGGATAAAATGAACTGATAACTCCAGGCGGTTGAAGTGACTGCGACTGTACGGTATTACCTCCATCATAATAAGCAGCCCTGTTTTCTCCGTTCGCATATTGTCCCCGTTGACGAACTGCATTTATATAAGGTAACGCATCAGTATAGTTGCCTGTACCAAGCTTAGCTAACCTGATCTTTGCTTCTGCAGCGATCAAATAAGTTTCAGCTGAACGAGCTAAAATAAAATCTCTATGACCAACCACATCATTCAATGCATTTCTTGAACCATCAAAATGTTTACTCAATGGTGGGAAAGCCTGGTAAACGGTAGTTAGATCAGTATTTAATGCACCGTCGGTTGTGGTACCATTAGGGTAAGCAACGTAAACAGTTGGTATTGGATGGTTAGTAATTGGATCTATGATCAAACTAGCAGCGGGAACTGTGGCTTTGCAAATTTTAGATTTAGTCCAGTTACGGGGGTCACCAGGTTGATTGATCACAAACATCATCCCTAAGTCACCTTTTACATTCGGAGCAACAGGTGCTGCACCATTTAATGTCCATTTAGTTCTGAAGGATTTCCAGAATCTTGAATCATTAACCCGGTCATAAATTCGATAGTCGTAATATGTTGTTGCCATCCTGCTGAAAGGTCTGCCACCAGCCAGATCACGGGCTAATTGATCCTGTATATCGTACCTGGCAATAAAATACAAATGCTGTGTACTTCCGACAGCGTTATTTGTCGTTACATCATTGGTCATTTGGGCCGACAAAATAACCTCAGGAAGAGTTTCATTCGCAGAATTAATACCGGTAAAATTCCATAAAGCTGCAAAGTTTGAAGCTAATGGATGACTAGCGATCACCGCATCACATAAAGGCCCGATAGCAGCTAAGTCCGCAGCAACAGTTGAAGAGTTCCATGAACTATTTATTTCACTTGCTCTTGCCAAATATGCTTTTGCTAAAAAATGTGATGCAGCATCTTTAGTAATACGTGCTGGAGCTCCTGCTGTTGGCAACAAGTCTTTTGCTTTGATAAAGTCAGCAATAATTTGTGCATATACATCTTTAACATCATTTCGTTTGAACTCAAGCTCAACAGTTGTGCTTGGTGTAGTTTTCAACGGAACGGCACCCCATTGCTGTACTAACTTCAGGTAATTGTATGCACGAAAAAAATATCCCTCACCTAATGCCGTATTCTTGATAGCAGTTGAAGTGGAGGCACTGGCGGTAGCATTTTGGATCAATAAATTGGCATCTCCAATTCCAATGTACAAAGCGTCCCAATAAAGATTAGCTCCTTGCAAATTACCATTCGTTGCTAAGCCGGGAGCAAGCACCGCATCATAATTATTCCATGGCGCATTGGAAGGGTCGCCGCCTACTTTAAATTCATCCGTTCCATATTGAGCTTGACAATACCACCATTCTCCGTTTGTGGGACCTGTAAATACCTGGTAGTATCCGCCTGCTGCTAATTGTAATATACCAGCGTCAGTTTTAAAAAATTCATTACCCCTTGCAGTCTTCAGTGTTTCATCAAGGAAACTCTTTCTGCAGGAAGGAGTAGCAAAAAGCGCAATTGCTACAATTAATATTTTAGAAAGATTATTCTTCTTATTCATATAATTCAGAATTGATTAATTATTAAAATGACGCATTAATTCCTAAAGTAAAGCCCCTGTTCCATGTTGGGCCAACCACGTCCATATCAACGAACTTGATCTTGGAATACAACATGCCGGGGTTCTGTACCTGGAAGTAAGCTCTTAGATTAGATAAACCAGATTTACCAAACATCTTATTATTAAAATTGTATCCCAAAGAGATATTTCTGATTTTAACAAATGACGCTTTACGATATCCTAATGCCTGGTAATATGGATCGCCTGGTGCACCACCGGCATTAAAGATTGGTTTTTGAAATTCTGCATCAGTATTATTCTCTGTATAATAATTGATCTTTCTCTGAACTCGCCTGGCATCTTGTCCCTCACCGCCAAAATTGTACAGATAATTCAATCGACCGTATAAGAAAATAGACAGATCAAATTGTTTGTAGTTCAGAGTATTTGTCATACCCACAACCCAACGTGGTCTTGTCCATCCTATTATCTGCCTGTCATTATTTGCATCGATCTTATTATCTCCGTTAAGATCTGCAACCCTTACATTGCCCGGATAAAACTTGTGACCATTAGCATTGAATGCTCCATAAGCAGCTGCATCTTTTGCCTGCCACAAGCCCATTTCCTGGTAGCCATAAATAACACCATTAGGCTGATCAATAAACCAGTTGTTTGGAATATCATTTTGTTTTCCGTTTGCCAATGTTACAATGCGATCCTTTTGCCAGGCTGCGTTTAAAGTTGTAGACCACATTAAGTCTTTATGTTTGACATTAACTGTTGTTATTGTAATGTCAATACCGTTGTTGGACGTTTCGCCAACATTATCAAAAGTGGAAGTATAACCTGTAACGGATGGAATACTTCTGCGCAATAACAGGTCAGTGGTGTTTGACTTATATACATCCACACTTCCGGAAATCCTGCTTTTGAACAGGTTGAAGTCAATACCGACATTATATTGAGTTGTTTTCTCCCATCCCAGGTCCAGATTCGCCATTTCCAGGCTTGGTATCGCACCAGCGGTATTATTTGTATAAAAAGGATAAAAAAGAGATGTTATGCCACCTTGTGTTGCATAAGCAGGAACAGCTGAGTTACCGGTTACACCAGCTCCAATTCTTAATTTTAAATCATTTATCCAACCCACATTCATGAAATCTTCTTTATTAATTCTCCAGGCAATAGCTGCTGAAGGGAACCACTCATATTTATGCCCTTCTGCAAGAACAGAAGAACCATCCTGACGGGCTGAAACTGTCAATAGATACTTGTCTTTAAAGCTATAGTTGATCCTCGCCATGTAAGACAAAAGTTGTTGTTCAGTAAGTGTACCTCTTGTACTTATTGCTCCAGTAACCGTACCAGTGCTTAGTGCATACCATAATTGAGAAGATTGAGGAACACCATTACCAGATACAAAATTTGTTTCCTGCCTGTAATCAGTCTGGCTATACAACAAAGTCAAACCAATGGCGTGATCACGAATAGTTCTGTCATAATATAAAAGGTGATCCAGTGTATATGAGAATGTCTTATTATTTTGAAGTGAGGCATAACTTGTACTTCCTCCATTTGCAACCGAGTTTGCGTCAACATATATACCATCACGATAATAAGAGAAGTCTGGGCCAAAATTCATTCTATACTTCAATCCTTTCAATAGGGGAAAAATTGAACCAACATTTACCTGGGCATATAAACTTCCAAAAGCCCTGGTGGTTACTCTTTCATCGATATTATATTTATCCTCATCAATTATGTTTTTTACGGAGTTGTCGCCTCCAGGAAAGAGTATCCTATTGCCTGAAGAGTCATAAGGAACTGCATAAGGGAATATTCCTCTTGCAGATTCATATAATCCGCCTGCAGGGCTACCAATCGTTGCGATACCTGCACCAGATTGACCAAATTGTTGTTTACCGTAGCTGACTGTCATGCTATTTCCAAAAGTCAGCCAGCTAGTAGGAGTAAAATCAACATTGGCTTTTGCAGTATATCGTTGAAATGATTGTCCTTTTACAACACCGCCATTATTTAAATAGCCAAATGAGCCATACGCTTTTATTTTATCAGATCCACCACTAACGCTTACAGTATTATCAGTTGTAATAGATTGCTCTTTTACCATACCTCTCCAATCAGTGGTTTGAACTTTTGAACCGTCCCAGCTTCCGGAAGCCCAACCCTGGTTGATATTAGCCCATGCAAAACGATCAGCAGTTGCACTAAAAAGCGTTCTGTCGGTGTTTATGTTTGGTTGATCTCCTCTTGGATTCGTGCTGACACCAGTCACCGGATTGAGACCAGCATAATAATAAGCCCAACGCTTGTAAGTAATATATTCACTTGCGTTAAACATTTCCCTGTTATCAACTAAATTTTCTAATGTAACTGAATGGTTAAAGTTCAATGTGACTTTACCGGATTTTCCTTGCTTAGTAGTTATAATAACAACTCCATTAGCGCCACGGGATCCGTAAATAGCAGTGGCAGACGCATCTTTCAATACGTCGATTGACTCAATATCATTGGGGTTGATATTTTCAATACCACCCGTGATCAATGGAATATTGTCAACCACAAATAGCGGAGAGTTTGATGCAGTCAATGAACGTACACCACGTATATTGATACTTGGAACTGTTCCAGGACGTTCATTGGAACCAATGTCCACACCGGCAACTTTCCCTTGCATTGCCTGGATCGCATTATCAACTGGTCTTGACCTGATATCCTTTTGATTGATACCAGCCACCGCACCGGTCACGTCTTTCTTTTTGATAGTAGTGTAACCGACCACAACCACATCCTGAAGCGAGGATGCAGTGCTGATAATGGTTATGTTCACTTCCGGTTTGTTATTAATGGAAACTTCCAGGTCAGAAAATCCGATCGATGTGATCACCAGTCTTGAATTGCCTGAAGGAGCCATCAATGAATAAGTACCATCAGCTAAGGTAGCGGTTGCAATATTAGTACCTTTTACATGCACCGTAACTCCCTCCACTGGCTTACCAGCTTCATCAGTTACTTTCCCGGATATTTTAAAATTTGCTTGTGAAAATGATACGATAGTGAGAGAAAGCATGAGTATAAACATAATACTCCTGCTTTTCGCAGTTTTTTTGTTCATATAGCAGCAGTTTTTGTGGGTGAAATGAAAAATCAAATTAGACCAACTTCAGGATTTTTCATCCTGTTCTGTCCTGAAATTGCGGAAATATTTACGCAATCGTTCCCGAAACTTTTATAACGATCAGTAAAATTGATTAAATGAAAAATGGCGATCAAAAAATATGATTCGCCATTTTCTCCTTGCTTATGCTTGCTATATGAGAACGCTGTTAATAACCGGGATTTTGATAGGCAGTCATCGCTGCCCCATCAAGTGTTTTCCCATTCACATCAGTAAGTTGTACCAGGTAAGCATTAGGCCATGGACGAAATGTATGGAACTTTTGATATTGCCCTTTGCCATTACCATTTTGTCCATTACCACCTTCGGTATTAAATGCTACCGGCCATAGACCTGCTCTGCTGGACGCCATTTGATTGAAATAACTTACCCTGTCAAAAAGAATACCTGCATTGTGCTGATCTTCCCATGCAAGACCTTCACCCAGAAACTCACGTGCTTTTTCATTATAAATAAAATGAATAAACATTTGGTCTTTTGAACCGACAGTAGGAATATATCCTTCTGCAGTTGCTTCAGGTGTACCTGGAGTAAAATTATTTTCACTTACAGTGATGCGGCTGTAAGAAGTGCCATTTGCAAAATAAGGCGGTTGTTTTTCACCCGCCGTAAGTACGGTACCCTGTGGTTCCCACTCTGCCAATACTCCCGGACGTGCTTCACCAGATTTATAGGCCGCACGCTGACGTAACACGTTAATATCAGTAACGGCCTGGCCATATAATCCCTTGCGTCCATAAGCTTCTGCGCGGATCAGGAATGTTTCTGCGAGTCGCATCAGGATAACATCGCGTGTGCCACTCTCACTATCTACGTTAGCTTCACTAGAACTTCCTCCCCTGTTAGGATCCACGAGTTTTTTAGAAGAAAGATAAAAGTTCCTTCTGCCGGTAGCGAGACCTATACCTGCACCGTCTATGTATTGTCTATAATAATATCTTCCGGTTACTGATGAAACCAGCCAGCGTACCATAAACTGATATGGCCGGCTCATCGCTGAAAGCGAATCAAGCGCTTCACTTCTTTGATTCTCCAAATAAATAAGTGCCCTTTTGCCAATCGTGATTCGTTGTGCAGTTGGCGATACTGTCGGTTCACCGGCTGGTTTATTAGCATTCCACCATGCAGCAGATGTAGCATTCCATGAAAATGAACTGGCGCCTGTGCTGATAAATTCATATTGAAAGGTCTTATAATATCTTGAATCATCTACTTTGTTACGGAAATTATCATAAGCCCAGTCGCTCGGTTTGTAAGTAGCAAAGGGACGACCATAAATCATAGAACGTGCCACACCAGTTTGATCGAGATAGTTACACACATGATAGTTGCATGATCGATTTCCGCCGAACCGGCCACCAAGCGCAGTATTAAGATCGAATTGTGCTGCCCAGATCACTTCCGAATGATGTGCGCCGGCTTCTGATACAGCCGGGTTGAATAAAGTCCAGTAATCGGTAGCAAGAGCGCCGGCACCACCTTTTCCTGCAATAGTTTCTGTAGCAAATTGAATGCAGGAATCAAGATCTGTAGCAGTGTTTCCTTTATATAACATTTTCAAGTGTGGTTCAGCACTGTTTTGGAAACCTGCCGCCTGTGCACGGTTGAGATATACTTTAGCAAGTAAATGTCCTGCCGCCCATTTGGTAAGACGTCCGCGATCAGCGGCTGCGGGATAAGCTGCCGGCAAATTCTCATAAGCATAACGTGCATCTGCGATGATCTGTTTATATACATCTTCGAGTTTGGCTTTCGGGAAATAATAGATGCCGTTATCCTCACGTCTTGGAGTCAACACAAGGGGTACATCGCCCAATTGATTTGATATAAGATAATACGCCCATGCACGCAGGAATGTGATCTCTCCTCTTTTTATTTTTCTAAATGCTTCATCGCTGCCATATTTACCGGGCTTGATATTATCAATTATATCAAGAGCAATGTTACAGTTATTGATATGCGGATAACAACCCATCGGTGCGGTAGTAGCTGTGTTGGGTGCGCCGAGATAGTTATTGACATTACCGGCAATCGCACTCACATTATTGCCATAAGAAGCACTTGCTATGCGAGCCAGGTTGATATCGACATGCATGTAAGCATCCGTTTCGGGTTCAATCAACTTCGCACCATTGCCATCCCATTCGTGTTTAACACGTGAAATGATATAAAGACCATTGATCAAAGTAGTAAGCCCTGTCTCAGTATTGTAATAATCCTGGGTCAGGCTAGCCACCTGCTTTTCTTCCAGGAACTTTTTACAGGACATAAATGAGGGAATCATCAATATGATCAAAGCCACCGTTATAATATGTTTATTGAAACTATATCTCATAAAAAAATTTTTATAATGATCGTTGCTAATGATTATAGCCCTATACGAATTCCAAAAACAAAACTTTGTGGTAAAATGGTATTACTGTTAGTTCCGCCCAGCGGATTGGTATTGCTGGATGCAATGCTCCAGTTTGTATCATCATCAGGATTAAGTCCCCATTTTACTACTCCAGGTCCAAACATAAACGGATTAAGCACCTGGAAGTTTAACGTCGCATCTTTTATATGTGCCTTTGCCAACACACTCTTCGGGACAGAATAAGAAAGCGATATATTTCTTAACACACCAAATGAACCATTATTATACTGCATGGCAGATGTCATGTTCTCAATACTACCTGAAGCATTAGGCATAGGCCAACGACCCGTCGGGTTGGAGAATGTCCATACATCTTTTTCAACACGACCATTGGGGAAATTGCCACCATAAGAATTGGGATATCCTCCAAAATAAGTTTGACCCCATCTTAAATACAAGAAAGCATTCAATGACCATTCCTTATAAGTAAACGTGGTTGTAATACCACCGGTCCAGTCTGGTCGGGGTGTACCAAGAATAACGAGATCATTTGCATCGATTCGGTAGTCACCGTTTTGATCCACTACGCGGATCGTGCCTGGACGGAAGCGATGGTTACCGGGAGCTGCATTGAACTTCGCCATTTCCTGCAGGTCTTTGGCGTCCGAACCCCAAATTCCCGCATTAGCATACTGACGATAGACCTGTGTCGGTTGACCAATAAATAAATTATTGGCCACCATATCCTGTTTCCCATTCACAAGCTCGAGGATCTCTTCATTATTCTTTGACCAGTTCAGATCCAATGTCCATGAAAAATCTTTTTGACGCACCGGTGTTACAGAAAGCGCTATTTCTACTCCTGAGTTTCTTGTTTTGCCAATATTCTCCAACTTTTCCACGTAACCAGATACAGCAGGTGTTGATCTACGGAAAAGTAAGTCGGAAGTTGTTTGCCTGTAATATTCAAAAGAACCTGATATGCGGGTTTTGAATAATGAAAAGTCAATTCCAAAATTCGATTGCGATGTTTTTTCCCAACTCAGATCCGGATTTTGTACCAATTGCGGCAGGTAGCCAATTCCAGCAGCAGTACCAAACACATACGGATTACGGCTTAGGGGACCAGATGTGGTATAAGGTTCAACAGATGAATTACCAGTTATACCCCAACCAAAACGTGGTTTCAATTCATCGATCCAATTGATCGCATCAAGGAATTTTTCTTCCTGCATTTTCCAGGCAAGAGCGAATGAAGGGAAATAGGACCATTTATTACCGGGAGCCAACACAGAAGCACCGTCCGCACGAAACGAACCAGTAACCAGGTACTTGTTCATCAATGTATAATTCAAGCGACCCATAAATGAAGTGAGTGTATTTTCAGTATACCCTGTACCAACACCTGGTGTTCCCGATGTGTACGCACCCGCATCATACCAAAGACTCAGTGGGTTGATCACACCAGCCACACTTACAGAAGAGTTTTCCCTGCGTGATTTTTGAGAAGATTGTAATAATGTAACACCGATCTTATGATCGTTTGCAAAAGTCTTATCAACGAAAAGCAGGTTTTCTACTACCCATGAAAAGTTTTCCTGGGTAGCATATCCGGCAGTACCCGGTGTTTTAAGATGGCTTGTTGCGTTTAAGCTGACGAATGTTCCATTCCTGAAATTGCGAAACTGCGGTCCAAAATTCACCCGGTACTTCAACCATGGAGTAAATTTTACTTCAGCAAATACATTAGCCATGATGGCTGTTGATCGTCTTTCATTGATTGACTCACCGATATCCTGCAGCGGATTCCATAACGATGCATTACCACCAGGATTTCTTAAAAATACTCCGGCCGCATCATAGGGCAATGCATAAGGAAATTGATCAGTAGCTCTTGAGTATAAATCTTTGGAACCTGTATTGGCAGTATTCGGTCCTTGTATACCGAAGTTCTGAACAGAGAATGATCCAAGAATAGAAGTTCCGAGAGTAAACCATTTTATCGGAGTAATATCACCACTCAGGCTTACAGTATAGCGTTGATAATCCTGGTCCCTTTGTACACCCAGTTGTTTATAATAACCGAGTGATACGGACATTCGCGATAATTCAGAACCGGCAGTAACAGAAATTTGGTGATTCTGTGTAATACCCTGGCGGCTAGCCGCATCTTTCCAATCGAAGTTGCGGACATTTGCTGAATTATAGACTGGAACCATATCAGGCCATCCCATATCTTTTTCTGCCTGCGTAGTAGGACGCATCTTAACAGTACCATCCGCGTTCCATTCATAACCCATCATCACAGACTCCATGGCCACGGGATCCAAAGCACCCGGCAATCTGATCATAAGCGAATCATCCCGGGGATTGGGGTACCAACTTTTTGGAGCAATATTGAGATCAGCATTGTTAGGTATAGTATGATAGATGCGACCATTTATTAAACTTTCCCGCCAACGGTCAACATATTCGCCCCCATCCATCCAATCTGTCATTGCCTTGTATTGATCGATGGAAAGCGTGCTGCTATAACTGACTGACGTACGTCCTTTCTTTCCTTTATTAGTAGTGATAAGCACTACACCATTTGCACCGCGTGAACCATATATAGCAGTGGCAGAGGCATCCTTTAATACTTCGATAGATGCGATATCATTGGGGTTGAGATCGGCCATGGTAAATGAGTTTACACCCAGTGCATTCACAAGTGGAATACCATCTATTACATACAGCGGATCATTCGAAGCGCTGATAGATCGGTTGCCACGAACTCTTACCACCGGCAGTTCTCCCGGTTTAATATTTGACGATACATGTACACCGGGGGCCTTACCCTGTATGGCTTGCAGCACATTTTGTGTAGGACGTTCCTGGATATCTTCTGCAGTGAGGCGGCTTAGAGAACCTGTAACATCACTCTTTTTTTGAGTACCATAACCTACGACCACCACGTCAGTTAATACGTTTCCTGCGAGTGTCAGTGATAAATTAAATTCTCTTTGTGTTCCGATCTTCGACTCAAGGGTTTCATAACCGGTATAGGAGACAACTAATATGGAATTTTCAGAAGGTGCATTGATCTTAAATGTTCCATCTTTTTTTGAAAGGTCCCTAACTGAAGTTCCTTTTATTGTAACAGTTGCACCTTCCAGCGGCTCACCATTATTGCCTGTGATTTTACCCGATACCGGAATGTCTTGTGAGAAAGTTGCAATACCAAGAAAAAGCAGAAATGTGAATATGCTCACATGTCTGCAATAAGCAGATTTAATTTTCATTTAGCGAAGCAATTAATTAAGTTAGAAATGGGAATTGTAAGGTAGATTTATTCGATGTGGGCTTCATCCTGCACTATCCTGAGACAGAAATCTTATTTACGCAATCGTTCCCGGAAACCACCGAACATTGAAGCAATGATCAACATGTCGGTGTCTATGAAAATGAAGACGACAAACAATTGCCAACCGGGCTTTCGAAGTTTTTAAATATCCTGAAAGTATTTACCTTTCAGCCGAAGAAATTGTTGACCAGCGCTGTATGAAAAAAAATATTCTTTTCCAATATATTAATATTGATTATTTATCCGCCACTCCCAAATACATGCAGCTGGCCAATTCCGTGATCAATGCCATCCATGAAGAGAAAATAAGGAAAGACGATCTTCTTCCCTCTATCAATGAGTTAAGTTTTGAATTTGAGATTTCCAGGGATACAGCGGAAAAGGGATATAAATACCTGAAACAAATTGGTCTACTCGGTTCCGTACCAGGCAAAGGTTATTTTGTCAAATCGACCGAGGTCAATCAGCACCTGAAGATCTTTCTTTTATTCAACAAGCTCAGTGTACATAAAAAAATGATGTATGATGCTTTTGTAAAAACGCTGGGCGATCTTGCTTCTATCGATTTCTATATCTACAATAATGATTACACCTTATTCAAACGGCTCATACAAAACAATAAGAACGAATACACTCATTATGTGATCATCCCGCATTTTCTTGATGGAGGTGATGATGCCCATGAGATCGTGAATCAACTTCCCCCGGATAAATTGCTTTTGATGGATAAACTGATCCCGGGAGTCAATGGCAGTTTTGCAGCAGTATATGAAGATTTTGAAAAGGATATATATGATGCTTTGGATCAATTGAGAGAAAAGCTTAGTAAGTATCATACTATCAAAATGATCTTTCCGGAATACACTTATCATCCAAAAGAAATCATCAAAGGCTTTAAACGATTTTGCCATCAATATGCTTTTACTTCTAAAACAGTACACGATATTGCCAATGAACCGATAAAAGATGGTGAGGCCTATATTATCTTAATGGAAGATGATTTGTTGACACTTCTTGAAAAAATTAAATGCACCAAATTAAAGGTTGGTAAAGATGTGGGCATCATTTCTTATAATGAAACGCCCTGGAAACAATTTATTCTTGATGGAATAACAACTATTTCAACAGATTTTGAAAAGATGGGAATAATGAGCGCAGAAATCATCCTGAATAACGAAAGAAATCATGTACCGGTTCCCTTTAAAGTCACACTCAGAAAGTCTTTATAGCAGCGAAGAAAACACATTTCAATTCCTGTTGATCTCACTATATAATAAGGGCCACACAGCGTCGTATTGATGTTCCTTTGCAAATAGCGTCGCCATTTGCTTTACGATCTTTTGATTTTGAGAAGCCACGTTATTGGTTTCCTGCGGATCTTTTTCCAAATCATACAATTCAATTTGTGCATCGGGATCTTTACTCACCTGTTGTTTTATGGCTTTCCATTTTCCTAGCAGCAGAGCTTGTCTTCCGTTCAATTCATGAAATTCCCAGTAAAAATAATCGTGTGATTTTTGTTTACCTGTATTAAATAGTGTCGGCACCATTGATATCCCATCGATCTTTTGGTTGATAGGAACTCCTGCAAGCTGAAGAAAGGTGGGATACATATCCCAAAGCGCTGCCGGTTTTTCAATAATCGAAGGTTTGATTTTCCCCGGCCAATATGCAATAAATGGAACGCGAATACCACCTTCATACAAGTCTCTTTTTATCCCTTTATAGATTCCATTGCTATTGAAGAATTCCGGGTCGCCGCCGTTTTCTTTATGCGGACCATTGTCACTGGTAAAAATTATCAATGTATTTTCAGCAAGCCCTTTATCTGCCACCGCTTTCACAATTTCGCCCACATATTGATCCAGCCTCGCAACCATCGCGGCAAATTGTGCATGTGGCAATGGCTCCGGACTTATGTTATGTGGTCTTGTTTTCAATTCCGTTCCTATGAGAGGTTGTTCATTAAATTTCTTCACATAATAGTTATACAATGCATCATGAGGGCCGATCACATCACCATGTGGAAGTGTATAAGGCAGGTAAATAAAAAATGGTTTTGCATCTGACCGTTGTTTTATGTACTCGATCGCATTCCTGTGTATCAAAGACGCGGAGTAAACAGAATCATGCATCTTATTTATTGACAGGTCGACTTTATCATGGTTATTCCATATATAGGGTGGGAAATAATCATGCGCCAGGCTTTGACAATTGTAACCATAGAAATTATCAAAGCCTTTTTTATTCGGATCACCGCTGTTACTGATAAAACCCAAACCCCATTTACCAAATGCTGCCGTGGCATAACCATTTTGTTGAAGTAAATTGACAAAGGTTATTATAGAATCAGGTAAGGGTGTTTGCCCTTCGGGTGGATAAGGTTTATTTCCCCGTATTGCTGTATGACCCGTATGCAAACCTGTTAAAAAACTCGACCTTGCCGGAGCACAAACAGTGGAACCGGAATAGAATTGGGTAAATTTCATGCCTTGTTGTGCCAGCTTATCTATATTAGGAGTTTCAATCTTTTGCTGACCGTAACAGGCAACATCACCATAACCGAGATCGTCAGCAAAAATAAAAATGATGTTCGGTTTTGAAGTTTTTTGTGCAGTCGTTGAAAGAAATATGAAACAGAATATGAATGAAAAAAGATATTTCATGTCATCAAATATCGTCTATTTCATTTTGTAGATCTCAGTCCCCGCCAATAAAAAACAGCCCAATCCATAATCTTCAAAATCAGGAAAGCTGTTATAGTTAACCGGCTGTCCATCCTTTGGCTCCTTTCCCGTGCCTTGCACATATCCCAGTTTACCATTTGGATGAACCGCTCCTTTGCTCATCGCATTCCATGCTTTTATTATCGCCGGCAAATAGATTTTCTTTTCGAATATCCCGTTATTAATACCCCAGGCAAATCCGTAAATAAATAAGGAAGTACCGGATACTTCTTTGCCACCAAAATTATTCGGATCGTTTAAACTCACATTCCAATAACCGTCATTACGCTGCAAGGGCAACAAAGCCGCACACATGTCTTTAAAATCCTGGAGATACTCATTATAATGCGGATCACTGTTCGGCAATTCCTGCAATGTTCTCGCTAATGCTGCAACCACCCAACCATTGCCACGACTCCAGTAACAGTCATCACCGTTTGGCTCTTTATAGGGAGGATCAAAATCCTTATCGCGCCACCACAAATGCTCCTGCTGGTTGTACAAACCGTTATCACCATGCTTATTTTTTGTGAACGCATACATTTCGTACATCCGTTCAAAATATTTCGGATCATTGTAAAGATTCCCCAACTTCACAAACACCGGCATGGCCATTTGCAATGCGTCGATCCAGTTCCAGTCATCAATCTTCGTGGTTAACAGCATTGAATCAACAGAGGCTTTGATATCCCTCACTCGTTCAGGATGCTGTTTATTATCGAGCAAATACATATCGATATAAGTTTGCCCGCAACATTGGTTATCTGCATTTCTCGTTTTCACTCCGCCACGCAAGCCCCATTTATGTTTTTCGCCCCATTGCAATGCATAATCATAATATGATTGTTGTTTGTCAATTTTATATAAAGCCATTAGCCCTTCGTAGTAAACTGCCCTTGTCCAGATATTGCTTGGTCTTTCAATATTGGTGAAGATCGGTTTGCCTGCATCGGGCCATTTATCCATGAAATATTGATTCGTTAACCGAAGCGTCGCTAATATCTTCTTTTTAGCAGGAAGTTTCTGCGCTGCCGGTTTAAGAAAGCAAAAGGCAAGTAAAGAAAGAATGAATAATATTTTCATTTTAAACTTTTAGATTTTTAAAACCCTCTAAGGCGATAAGGAACACAAAGGGCACAAAGGAGTGACAAAGGACACAACGAATCGTAATAAAATATAATTCTACTTTGCGTTCTTTGTGTTTCGTCGTGTTCGTTGTGTCCCTTTTATTCATCCTACTTAACTCCTCATAAATCTTTTGATCTTTCCCGGATTGATCCTTTTCAATTCTGAAGCCACTATTTCTGCATTTAGTTTTGCGCCTTCCAGGTTTGTATGTGTATGATCAGCCGGAAAAAATTTATGTACTTGTTCCTCCCCCATCTCTTCATATCGCGCGGCAATAATTTCGTTGAGGTCAATAAAATAAGCTCTCTCCTGCTCTGCAATTTGTTTTGCCCACAATGCCCAGGAATCATCAGAGCGGATGATCTTTCCCTCTTTCCAATTCTCTCTTGGTATCAATGAACATACAATCGGTATGGCACCTTTTGCCTTTGCTTCTCTTACATACTTACGCATGTACCAGCCATAGGTATGTACCATTTCTTTCATCTTGCGAATGGGATTATAAATTTCTGTACTGTCATTACCAATTCCTCTTATCGTGCCTCTTGCTCTTGCGGTATCATCCAACGGACTTGCATCATTATGGCCAAACTGCATAATAACGTAGTCATCTTTCTTTAATGTTGACAGGATCTTATCCCACCTGCCTTCGGTAATAAATGTACGGCTGCTGCGTCCGCCGATCGCCTGATTTTGAATTTCGATCTTTGTCGTGTCAAAAAAAGGAGCGATCACCGAACCCCATCCCATTTGGTTATTTCTTCCTGTGCCATCACCGTTCTTTACAGTGCTGTCGCCGATGATGTAAAAAACAGGTTTATTTTTCTTTAAGAAAATAAACGATGAAAAAAGCACGGGTAATGTAAACGATAAAAACAAAATAATCTTGAACCGAACCATGCTCGCAGGGGAAATCTTTTTCAAAGGCAAGTAATTTAAGTTGAGCATCAATCTAACAACGTAAAGTAAACTATAACGGTTACGCCGGCATCCTGAAGTATCCTGACATGCCGCAGAAAATCCCAAAGGCGGTTGATCAAAGTTTCAGTAGCGATTCAAGTTCAGCCCAGCTTATTTTGAAAATACTGCCATGCCGGATCCCTTTTGGTAAGGAAATCTTGTCTGAAATATCCGTCCAGTTGACCAGGTCAGAAGAATGAACCGCTCCATATTTGTGATCACGGTATTTGTCAAAATAAACGATCCATTCATTATTGATTCTTAAAGTGGCCGGACCCTCTGCCCAGTAATTCCCGGTTATTGGTACAGAAGCAGTGCTGTAATCCCCGTCTAATTTTTTACTATAGGCGATCCTGATATTTTTTTGTGGCGGAATTCTTGTTTCATCTTTTAAGAACATTACATATCGATTCCCATCGGGGACAATCGTTGCATCGATGACGTTAAACCCCTTATCGTATAACATTCTTGTTTTGGAAAATGTTTCAAAATCTTTTGTCAGGACATAATACATCCGATGGTTATACCCATTTTCCACTGATCGATCAGCAGGATACCGACCCGCAATTGTCGTTGCCCAATAGATCATATAATGTTTTTTGTCTTTATCCCATGTGATCTCCGGTGCCCAGCAATTCCTGGCGCTGTCTTCATGCATCATCACCGGGATAAATTTTTGTTTGCTCCAATGAATCAGATCCTTTGAATTCGCATACCCGATCCCACGCTCATTCCAGCTAACTGTCCATACCATGTGAAAATGCCCATCATTTCCACGAACGATGGAAGGGTCACGCATCAATGAATCTTTACTTAAGTAAGGTTTCAAAAAAGAGCGATCATTGTTCAAAGCGGCCCAGGAAAGGCCATCCGCGCTATACGCAAGATGCAAACCATCCTTACCATTGTTATTGAAATAAGAAAATATAAAGACGCTATCCTGCCCTTTTGCGCACACCGATACCACAACAAATAATAGGGCAAATATTTTTTTCATATCAACGTACTAAAGTTAAAGCCATCAGCCCGACCATCTGAAATAGTTTATGGTCGTCAACCTAAGTCACCCCTTTAGGGGGACAGGGAGTTTAAAATATTTTTTTCAATCCTTCCCATTTCACTTTCCAATCTTTTGGAAAGCCAATATTAATTTCTTTATCGGCATCTGCTCCTGTGCACATGAAAGCAACGGCATTCAATACACCGCCATTACCGGGAAGATAAATAGTTAAACGATCATCCTGGTAATTATGTCCATTTACCAAATAGGTATTTGTTTTTATCGGCATTAATAAAACATCAACTGCTTTTTCGGGTAAATGCAAACGGGCAGCTGTCATTGCCGTAAAAGGAAAATCCCAACCCCATGTTTCACTCCACTTCCAAATTTTCGATACGGTATCCAATGTATTTTTCATGATCACAGTATCCAACCCATGCACAGCAGGCAGAGAGCTGTATGCTCCTAATACTGCAGGATGGTCGGTAAGATATCTCGAATCTGGCTCATAGCAATCGGGAGTACTTTCAGTGGCGAGATAAACATTATTTCGTTGTGGCAATGGCGCTAAATGGCTGATCACCTCATCCCATTTTTTATTTCTTCCTAAACCCACCCGCTCTCTCCACTCCTGTGCTTTTTGCAGGGCCCAACTCCAGTAAGCCAGCTCATAAGTCGGATTGAATGTAGTAACAGCATCAAAACATTCCTGCGCGGGTATCAACCCCCTGCCAAGATTATATTTTTTTGTTGTTGGATCATATGTCGGGAATGATGCCATAAAATCCGCAGTCGCAAATAATAAGTTCTTGTATTTATTTAAAACTTCTCTGGTTGGC
>Ga0075419_10000465_pt1 | contig 25269 bp, 18 predicted proteins | sample SoiMetdeltSBSDD3_FD_76900 | JGI IMG/M metagenome (GOLD analysis project Ga0075419, IMG submission 76900) | Bulk soil microbial communities from a Populus tree surrounding site in Tennessee, USA - Soil MetaG P. deltoides SBSDD3 | ecosystem: Environmental > Terrestrial > Soil > Tree plantation... | reverse complement strand
TGCGGCCGTCGGTATTTTCCACAATCATGAGATAGTGGCCGCTTTTGTCGATATGGCACTCGTCGTAGGTGCCTTTCTTCGAAAAATATGAAAACTGCCCCGTGGCTTCGCTAAAGGCCAGACAACCCAAAAAGGCGCCAGTCCCCTTGGCGCGCATGGTGGCGCTGTGCACGAGATCGTCGTTGCTGGAGTGCATTTGCCAGACCTCGCGATCGCTTCCGAATTGCCCCGTGAGGTCGAAAACCGTTTCAAAGACCTGCGTGGTGACGTCGTAACGCAACAGCCTTGGTCCGTCGTTGATGTACAGTTGGTTGGCCCTGCTGGCGCTGAAGTACCACCCATCACCACTTCTGCCGGAAAACTTGCTGGTTGTGGGAAAGAGCGGCCCGACTTTTGTAATGGTGTCGGTGGTCTTGTCTAATCGGAACAGTGTCGGACCAGGGCCACCTTTCTGGCTATTGAGGCTCAGGAAAATCCACATGTCGTTGCTGCCTTCGTGCGCGTTGCTGTTCCGCCAGTAAGAATAGCCGACAGGCGTCACGCAGTCCGTGCCCCCGCAATCAGACGCGTCGGTGATGCGGATGGCCTCGGTATTGTAGGGAGGGGGAAAGAGAAATTTTCCCCGGGACGTCGGAAGGAACGTGCGTAACTCCGCTGCACTCCAGCGCGGTCGAAGGGCCCCAGGTACGTGCTCGATGAAACCACCTGCAGCCGCAAATGTTCCGAGCGACGAAGAGGAGCCCGCATCTTCGCCAGCGCAGGAAGTAAGGAGCGTCGTGGCATAAGTCGACAAGAGAATAAAAATGAAGAACCGGCTGAACAACCTCATGGGCAACCTCGTCAGGGATTGGCGATTGGATTGGCGTTCTCGAGTGTCGCGGCGCGACACGTACTGGCGGCGCAACCATATCGCGACCCTTTTCGGCGGTTGCAAAGAACCGGGGTGCGCTATGTAAAAAATCAGCGAAGAGAGTGTTCGTAGGGGGTAAAAAGATGGATTCTTGGTTAATATACCTAGGTGGACTCAACCACTATTCGTGCGACATATCGATCGGCAGGATCACCACGCGTAGTATGGAAGGCAATTCAAGGCGTGTTGGGTGGGGCTTCCCGCCCATCAGGTGATTTCGACCGTTGGGAGAGACAGGAGACACGAACTCACCTGGAGGAAACGCCAGCTTCATTCGCAGCCACCCATTGGTAAATTCAAGAGAGGGATGGTGTAATAAGAGGACACAGCGCCATAAAGCCGGCTTATGAATCGCACACTACCAATCATTGCCCTGTCTGTCTGCATCGGGATGCTGGGTTCAAGCTGCGCAAAATCCGCCCATCAAACGGGAGAGGATCAATTGCAGCGGTTGATCCCGTCCGCCGTGTTGTCGCAAGTGGATGAGACGGTGTCGTTCTCCGATCTTCTCGCGGACCCCCGTAATTTTGTCGGACGTACGGTTATGTTCAGCGGGTTGGCCCTAAAATCCCGGCGGGCAAAAGACGGTACAGAGATCGAGGTTCTGCAATTGCCTACGGATCGGGGGATGTCGCCATCGGACCGAAAGGCAAGATCGGAGGGACGCTTCTTGGCGGTTCAGTCGGACGGATTTTTAGATCCTGCCGTCATTGAAAAGGACTCGCCGGTCACCGTGGTGGGAGAGGTTAAGGGGGCGACGACCAAACCGCTTGACGAAGGGGAGTATCAGTATCCGGTCCTCGATATCAAGCAACTGGTCGACTGGAATGAGGTGAGAACCCGGGAGCGAGACACCTACTATGACTCGCCGTACGCTGGGCGGTATGGCGGGTACTACGGACCCTGGTCCTCGTGGTATTACGGCTTCGGAAGTCCGTTCGCCGGTCCTTACGGCTTCTATCCCTATTCGTATTATGGACCCTATTACGGACCATATTATGGGTTTCCACGCGGCTATTCGGTTCCTGCCCCCACTCCTCCTCCGGCTTCGTCCATTCCACCCCAATTCAGAAAAGACTAGCGGGCATGAAGCGCGCGACGGTCGCCAGCCAGCTCCAACGCTATCGCCGCAAACGCAATTTCGTGAACACACCGGAACCCGCCGGGCATCCCAGTGTGAGCCGTCAGACCGCCGGCCCCTTGTATGTCGTGCAGAAACATGCCGCCACCCGTCTCCACTATGATTTTCGGCTGGAACTCGACGGGACACTGAAGAGTTGGGCTGTTCCCAAGGGCCCCAGCCTCGATCCTTCCCAGAAGCGGCTGGCGGTTCATGTCGAAGATCATCCGCTGGAATATGCCAAGTTCGAAGGCGTGATTCCGCCAAAACAATACGGTGCAGGGACGGTGCTGATCTGGGATCGGGGTACCTGGCAACCGCAGGGGAATCCGCGAGACGGCTATCGCCGGGGAGTGCTGAAGTTTCGATTGGACGGCCAGAAGCTACACGGCGCTTGGACACTCGTCCGCATGCACGGTCGACGGGATGACCGGCGCGACAATGACAAGGAGAACTGGCTGCTGATCAAAGAACAGGATGCGGACGCCAGGAAAGGCGCAGCCGGTGAAGTGGTGGACAGCTTAAGGAACAGTGTCGAGAGCGGGCGAGATCTGAAGGACATCGCCACGAAGAGTGCTCGCATCTGGCAGTCTAACCGAAGTGCACGTGCTTCCACCGCTCCAATGTCCGCTCACAGTTCTCGCGCGCCATCCTCTTCACGTCCGCTGCGGAGCGGTCAGGACTTTTCGTCAGTCTCCGGGGCCGTCAAGGCGCGCCAGCCGGATTGGATCGCACCGCAGTTAGCGACATTGGTTGACCGCATGCCGACGGACGAGGGGTGGTTGCATGAAATTAAATTCGACGGGTACCGCCTGCTCTGTCGGGTGAGAAACGGTGAGGCGCGCCTGTTCACCAGGAATGGCAATGATTGGACCGGCAAGCTGCAGAATCAGGCCGATGCCATCGTACGTTTGGGGATGAAGGAAGCCTGGCTCGACGGCGAGGCAGTCGTCTTTACCAGGGACGGAAGATCCAGCTTTCAGGCATTGCAGAATGCCTTCGATTCCCGATTCACCGGGACCATTGTGTACTGCGTGTTCGACCTGTTGTATGCGAACGGGTTTGACTTACGCCAGACTCCACTCATTGAACGGAAGCGTCTCCTGGCGTCGCTGTTGCACGATCGGCCGGCGGATCCCGTGCTCAGATACAGCGATCACATCGTTGGAGACAACCAGGCCTCGTTTGAGGAAGCGTGCCGGCAGGGGCTTGAAGGGTTGATCGTCAAACGGATGGATGCCACCTACAAGGCGGGTCGGGGCCGCAGCTGGATCAAAGTGAAGTGCGAACAGCGGCAGGAATTTGTGATTGGAGGGTTTACTGAGCCTGCGGGATCACGGGCCGGGTTCGGCGCGCTGCTGATCGGCTACTACGAAAACGGCCAATTATATTATGCCGGCAAAGTCGGCACCGGTTTTACGGAGAGCCTGCTGCAAAAGCTCTATCGCATGCTGAATGTGCTTGAACAGCCTCATCCACCCTTCGTCAATCCGCCGACCGGGTACGAGGCGAAAGGCGCGCACTGGGTGTCTCCGAAGCTGGTCGCTGAAGTCCGGTTCGCAGAATGGACTCAGGAGGGTATTCTGCGGCAGGCGAGTTTCCAGGGACTTAGGGCGGACAAGCCGGCCAAAGCCATCGGACGGGAACGCCCGCATCACTCGACGGGGGAGAGTACTACTGTGCCGGTCGACAAGGAGCACAAGACTCAGGAGACGAGCCGCAAGGAGTCCCTCAAGGGACTACGACTGACCCATCCGGATCGGGTGTTGTATCCGGACATCGGTCTCACCAAAGCAGGACTTGTCCGGTATTACGAACAGATCGGAGACTGGATGCTCCCTCACGTGAAGGGGCGCCCCCTGACGCTGGTTCGTTGCCCGGAGGGATACCAAAAATGTTTTTACCAAAAGCATATCAATGAAAAGATGCCTCCGGCCGTCGGCCGCATCGAGATCGAGGAGGAGAACGGCCGCGACACCTACATGCTGGCCGAGTCGCTGGAGGCGCTGTTGGGCCTGGTGCAAATGAGCGTCTTGGAGATCCATACTTGGGGGTCTCTCAAGGATAAAGTGGAACGTCCCGATCGCTTGATCTTCGATCTTGACCCCGACCCTTCGGTGCCTTGGAGACAGGTGATTGAAGCGGCCCAGTTGACCAAAGCACTGCTCGAAGAGCTCGGTTTCGTCACGTTCCTCAAGACGACAGGCGGCAAGGGCCTGCACATCGTCACTCCCATCCAGCGGACCGTGGAATGGGAGGAGGCGAAAGGCTTTGCCAAAATGGTAGCCGATCATCTGGTCTCGACGATTCCCCAGCGCTTCACCTCGAACATGTCGAAACGCGCCCGAAAAGAAAAGATATTTATTGATTATCTTCGCAATGCTCGGGGAGCGACGGCGATCGCCGCATTCTCGACGAGGGCGAAGCCGGGAGCACCGGTTTCCGTGCCCATTGCATGGGAAGAGCTTTCCGAGACGCTGCCGTCCGACCATTTTACGGTAGCCAACTTGCCGACCCGCCTCCAGCATCTTCGGCAAGATCCATGGAAAACGTACGCCCAATCGGCCCGTCGGGTGACGGCTGACATGAAAGCCCGGCTCAAATCTGGGCTCTGAGGCTGCTCCGCCTGTTTCGACTGAGTTTTCCAAAACTGCACGACCATTCAAGGGATCCTCCGCGAACGTTCGTGGATACTCAACCAAGTCAGGGAAGACGGTCATCCTCACGGAAGGAGTGGCTAGGGAGCCTCTGAGTGTACACCGCCGATTCCCAAAACCAGAATAACCACTTTAAATGGAGGAGATGATGTCACGCCTGTTACAGCTGCAAGGATGTGGTCAGAGCTATTGGCTGGATAATCTGACGCGCGGGATGATCCGCGGTGGCGACTTGAAGCGCCGAATTGGCGAAGAAGGCTTGCGAGGCGTCACGGCCAATCCGTCCACGTTTGCCCTTGCTCTACGAAGCGGCGATTACGATGCCGACATCCAGAGTCTGGCCCGACAAGGCCGTAACACCGAGCAGATTTATGAGCAACTCCTCGTCCGCGACGTTCAGGAAGCCTGTGATCTTTTCCTGGGCAGCTATCACGCGTCCGATCGCCTCGATGGGTATGTGAGTCTCGAAGTCTCACCGCATCTTGCCCACGATGCAACCGGCACCATGCGCGAAGCTCGCCGATTCCGCGAGTTGGTCGATCGTCCAAACGTGCTCGTCAAAGTTCCGGGGACGAAGGCCGGGTTCCTGGCGATTGAGCAGCTGCTCTATGAGGGCATTTCCATCAATGTGACGTTGCTGTTTTCGTTGCCGGCGTACGAAGCGGTGATCGAAGCGTACCTCTCCGCATTGGAACGGCGATCGGCGGAAAAACGATCGTTGAAAGACGTCATGTCAGTGGCGAGCTTCTTTCTCAGCCGCATCGACCGGCTCGTTGATCAGTTGCTTCTGCAATTGGACCGTCCGAGCGAAGGGCGGCCCATGTCTACGGCGCTGCGAGGAAAGGCGGCCGTGGCCTCTGCCAAGCTGGCTTACCGGTCATTCCAACGGGCGTTCAGTGGCGAACGATGGGATCGGTTGGCGGTGAAGGGAGCAACGCTGCAACGACCTCTCTGGGCCAGTACGGGGACCAAAGACCCCTCGTATGATGACGTCATGTACGTGGAGCCCCTGGTGGGTGCCGACACCGTAAACACGATGCCCGAGCAAACCATTCGAGCCTTTGCAGATCATGGACAGGTGAAGCCGGATCAAATTGAGCAAGGGGTTGAAGGGGCGGCTCGGACGATTCAGGACCTCTCGGAAGCGGGCATCGATCTGCGCTGTGTGGCATGGCAACTCGAGCATGAGGGGATCCGTCAATTTACGGAGGCATTCGATGGGGCGCACCGCGAAGTAGAGGAGAAAAGGCGCCTGGCTGTGAGCCGACCGGCTGCGGCCTGATCCACGATCTGCCAGATCCAAGACGTATCATGACACCGTCTACGGCCGGTATGCGACGCAGCCAAATGGTGAGGCAGCCAGTCAGCATGGTCGTTCCTGTCGAGCCTGCACTCACCCGCTGACCATTGAATAGTCCAGGAGTGCTGAGTCTCTCGAAAGAGACTCAGCACTCAGCGGTTAAGCCACGTCCGGTTGGTGGGCCAATGTGTGGACGGCCCCGACACGCGCGTGGCTCGCGGGGCGCGCCATGAGCTGGGGCCGAAGAGGAGCAGCCACCATCGATTCATAGAGATCGAGATAGTCCTTCGCCATTCGCTCGACGGTAAACCGCTTTTCGAAAACTTCGCGGCACCGTTTTCGGTCAATGAGCGGAAGTCCTGCAACCGCTTGAGCCATCTCACCGATGTTGTCGCAGATATAGCCGGTCACGCCATGATCGATAATCTCAGGAATCGACCCCTGCCGATAAGCTAATACGGGCGTGCCGCAGGCCATCGCTTCGATCAACACGAGCCCGAACGGTTCAGGCCAGTCGTAGGGGCACAAGAGAGCGGCTGCTTCGCCCAGAAAATCGTTTTTTTCGGCATCGTTGATCTCGCCGACGTATTCAACCAAGGGATGGTCGAGCAACCGCTCGATCTTCTGCTTGAAATAGGCATGGTCTGCTGCATCGACTTTTGCGGCGATGCGCAGGGGCATGCCCACAAGCTTTGCCACCTCAATCGCATGATCGGGGCATTTCTCCGGGGAAATCCGACCGAGAAAGGCCAGATACGAACCAGGTCGGTCATGTAATGAGTACAAGTCCTTGGGAATCCCGTGATAGACGGTCCCTGCCCAGTTTGCGCCTGGCAAGGGTTTTCGCTGAGCATTGGAAATGGAGACCACCGGCAGTTCCGAATACTCGTTGAAGATCGGCTGCAACTCCGGCAGGTCTAAGCGACCATGCATCGTCGTTACGACGGGCGCATGAGCCCGGCGGCTCATCGGGAATGAGATGAAATCCAAATGCGAATGCACCACGTCAAAGCGTCCTGACTCAGCGCCGAGCGCCCATTCCTGCATGAGAATATTGGGCGCGTCGCGATTGATCAACCCGTTATCGTGGAGACGCAACGCTCGATCGCAACAGGCTTTGAGGTGTGCTGCAGTTTTCGAGTCCCCGCTCGCAAAGAGCGTCACCTCGTGACCCTGACGGACGAGTTCTTCCGTCAGGTAGGAGACGATTCGTTCGGTCCCGCCATAGAGTTGAGGGGGGACGCTTTCCCAGAGCGGAGACAACTGAGCGATCTTCATGGCGGTCCTTTCTGTGTAAAAAGAGGTCCGAGCGAAACGCAAATGGTGAGTTGCTTTACTATGGCGAAGAGCAGGCGCCACTCGAACTAGGGAAACTCCTAGAGAGAAGCACCCCGCCGCCCCCAGGGGTGAGACTAGGAGGCCCCTTGATGTCGCCTCCACAATAGACCCTATACGCCCTCAGGTATTCTCCCCAGCACTTTCAGTGACATCACGGATAGTCCGCACCTCTTGTATTCGCTACGGTGTCCACAACAGGGGGATATAAACCGGCGGGTCTAGGAACCTGGCGAGCGTATCCACCGGAGCGCAGTCGACCGGATCACGTGCTTAAGGATTCGTTGGCTGCGGGAAGAAGGCAATGGAGGTTCGGGATGGGGAACCATGGCCAAACCGAAGGGGGCGGAGCCTCTTCACTTCTCTCGACCCGCGACGAAAATGGAATTGTGGACACGATCGAGACCGAACTGCCACGGTGGTATGCCCTGTGGACCCACAGTCATTGCGAACAGTTGGTGAGAGGACAGCTCGATGGGAAGGGTTTCGAAGTGTTTCTCCCTACCATCGGCGTATGGTCCTTGCGTGCTGGAGTCAAACGCAGGATCCGCCGACCCTTGTTTCCCGGGTATCTCTTCGTGAGGGACAAGCTGAGCGGTGCCCGCTACGTCGAGCTGCTCAAGGCGAGGGGACTGGTCGGCGTGCTGGGCGGACAAGACGGAGGGCCGGGAGAGATTCCCGAGTCCGAGATCAAGGCGATCCGCGCCCTTGTGAACTCCGAGCTGCCGGCGTCACCCTATCCGTACCTTCAGACCGGCCAGCGGGTGCGTATCACCGACGGGCCGCTCACAGGGGTGGAAGGTGTGTTGGTGGACCGGCGAGCCGGACAAAGCCTCCTGGTGTTGTCCGTGCATCTCTTCCGCCGAAGCATCGCCGTCGAGGTCGACTGTGCATTAGCAATGCCGGTATGACCATCCGGATTCGATGCGGCGCGCGAGGCCGTAGGGGCGATGCAATGCGTGTACTGCAATGGGCGTGTTGTGTGTTGACGATGACCATGCTTGCTGATCCAGCGACGGTGAGGGCCCAATTGCTACAAGGGATTCCGCGTTCCCCCATCGACACCATGAGCGGTTCCACTGAGCGAATGCCCGAGGGAGTGTACCTCATGCCCTGGTTGGCGACCGGGGTCGTTTATGACGACAACGTGTTTTTTTCGACGAGGGAACGACGACAGGAAGATGTGTTCCTCCGTGTGACGCCGGGTCTGCAGGGCAGCTACCAGTCGACGCGCCTGACCGTCATCGCCAATTACCGGTTTGACTCAGAAGTCTACAACAAGTTCAGCGAGCTTTCGACGGTCCAGCAGCGGCAATTTGGCACTTTGGAACTGCGGGGACGTCCGTCGAACAATCTCAACCTCAATGGCATCGTAGGTTATGCGCAAACCCGCACGCCATACGAATTGAACTTTCTCACCTCGGCTCAGACAGCCCGTTTCAAGACAGAACGATTCTTCATCAATCCGAGCGCCGAATACCGCATCGATTCGTTGACCAAATTTCGTGGCGAATACGCCTTTTCCAAGGACATCTTCGCTGACGAGGTGAACATCAATTCGCATATTTTTAATCTCGGTTTGGAGCGGAAAGTGGGCGCGCACGATTGGATCGGGCCGGCTTATGTCGGGCGCCACTTCACATTTGGCGGGAACCTCGACAGTCCGATCGCAGGGTTCATAGGAGGGAACGCCGAGGACGTAACGTCACACGCTTTCCTGCTGAGCTGGGCCCATGATTTTACGACGGACACGCGCCTTGACGTCCGCGCAGGACCCCGCTTTACGAATGGGTCGCTGGATGATCGGCCGGAAGCGTATGTGGGCCTACGGCGTCGCATCCCGAACGGCGAACTGACTCTCGGTTATACGAGTGCGCTCACCACGATCATCGGCACCGTTGGAGCCACGCGTACGGACAGCGTGGGAGTGCGAGTCGTCTATGAACCGGTCAAGCATTTCACTCTCACCGCGGCACCGAGTGCGGCATGGGTGAAAAGCAGTTCATTCCAGGGAACCATTTACACCGCTTATGTCGAGGCCGCCTATCAATTCAACAAATATGTGACGGCCAAAGGGTCGGCCTATTTCAGTTATCAGGAAAGCGACTTCTTCACCGACGGGATCGTGACGGCTGAGAATGTCGTCATCCCTCGCAATGTGTATTGGTTGCGGCTCGAATTCACGTATCCGTCACGGTGGCAGTAACTGTCCATAAAGAGTGGACCGGAGGTTTATATGAAGACGTTACGATTTGTCATCATCGGTGGTGTGGTTGCGCTATTGAGCACGGCGCCTTGTTTTGCAGCCGACACGCCGTCTTCCGCAAAGGACGCGAGCGTATCCAATAATAGTCTCTCGGAGCAGGATCACGCCTTAGCGCAAGCACAGGAAGTCGGCGAATATAGGATTGGACCGGAGGATGTACTGGACATCTCTGTCTGGAACAACAGCGCAATCAGCCGGACCGTACCCGTCCGTCCGGACGGCAAGATATCGCTGCCGCTGGTCAACGATGTCCAGGCAGCCGGACTCACCCCCAACCAGCTAAGGAGCGTGCTTCTGAAAAAGCTGACGGAATATGTTCCCTCGCCTGAGGTCTCCGTCATTGTCAGAGAAGTGCACAGCTTTAAGGTTTCGGTGATCGGTGAGGTGAAAAAAACCGGAAGGCATGAATTGAAGGGCCGGGCGACGGTGCTGGACATCCTCGCGATGGCCGAGGGGTTCGGTGAATTCGCCGGACGAGGGCGCATTGTCGTCCTCCGGCCTGAAGGCAAGACGATGCGACAAATTCCATTCAACTACAACAAAGTCATGTCCAACAACGGAGCGCTGGAAAATTTCTTCCTTCAACCGGGTGACATCATCGTCGTCCCGTAACCGTGTGGAGCGATCATGCAAGACCACGATAGACGATCGATCGGTGTCGCGATAGCCGAAGCATGGCGTCGCAGAAAATGGCTAGGGCTTGTCTGCTTCTCGCTCCCTGCCGCCGCCTTGCTGAGCATCGCGATGAATCTCCCCAATCTCTACAGTTCAACGGCCACGGTGCTGGTCGAGCAGCAGCAGATTCCGGAAGGGTTCGTGAAATCTTCCGTCACCGGAGAAGCCGACGCGCGCCTCAATCTAATCCGTGAAAAATTGCTGAACCGCTCCGGGTTGATGGCGCTGATCAATCGATTCAATCTCTATTCGGAATTGCGCAAGGAGGCTCCCGAAGAAGCTGTCGTCGAACGCATGCGCAAAGACGTCGTGCTTGAGTTGAAGGAACTGCAGCGACAGGTCTACGGGCGGGACAATACCTTCGGCTTCAAAGTCAGTTACCGGGGCCGTAATCCGGAGACCGTCGCGACCGTCGCCAATACTTTGGCCACTCAATACGTTGAAGAAAATCTGAGCATGCGCACCAGTCAGGCGACGGAAACCACCACCCTGCTGAAAAAGCAGCTCAACGATATCAAGCAACGGCATGAAGAGGACGAGCGGAAGATCGCAGCCTTCAAGCAGCGCCACATGGGGGAATTGCCAGAGCAGGTCGAAGTCAACCTCTCCACGCTTGGACGGCTGAATCAAGAGCTGACATCGAACAGTGAACACCAAATGCGTGTGCTGGAGCGAAGGGAACGGCTGGGGAAGCAACTGCTCGACTTGAATGCGGGGGTCCCGGCCACCACAGTCGTTAACCCTGATTCCATGACGCATCACCTGGAAAAGCTCCGCACGGAACTCACCGAATTACGCACGAGAGCCAGCGCCAAGCATCCAGATGTGATTCGAGTCCAGGGCGAGATCGCGGCGATCGAAAGGGCCCTGGCCGAGACGGCTAAAGATGCGAAGTTGGACCCCGCTCAATCCGCAGCGCTGTTGTCCACTCCCGAGGATATCAAGCATGCCTTGCGCGAACTTGATCATGAACTGAAAAATCTGAAAGCGGACGAGCAGCGGTTGCGGACGGAAGCCGCCTCGATTCAGCGGCGGGTCGAACGGTCTCCACAGCACGCGCAGGAGTTCCAGCAATTGGAGCGCGATTACAAGATGACGAAGGATCTCTATTTCTCCGTGCTCCAGCGCTACGAAGACGCGCAGCTTGCCGAATCGATGGAACAGGCCAAGCATGTCGGGCAGATGCGCATTGTCGATCCTGCCATGCCTTCGAAAGCGCCGGTGGCGCCCAATCGGCTCAAATTGATTCTCGGAGCGCTGACGCTGTCGTTGGGTTTCGCGGCGGGGTGCATGATCCTGGCCGAACAGCGGGATCGCTCCTTCCATGATGTGGAAAGCTTGCGTGAGTTTACAAAAGTCCCCATTCTCGTGCGCATTCCGGAAATCGTCACGAAGGCCGATCGGATCAGAGCCTATCGGCGATTCACATTCAAGGCGGCGGCCTCGATGATCGGTTTAGTGCTGATCGTCGGCGTGTTCTCGTACATCGCCTGGGACAATGATCAATTGGTCTGGATGCTCAGCGAAAATAAACCCACACCGCAAAACCGGTAAGGACAATCGTTCATAGTTGAAGGATTGACGACATGAAAGAACACACGAATCCCGTCTTACGGACGTCGCCTTTGGAGTCTCACCCTTTGTCCAAATCCGGACGGACCGACCCACGGGGGGAACCGGTGCCGCACAAAATCGCCGCCAGGGTCAAGCCGGATGAGCGGCTGGTGAGCCTTGTCTCTCCCGCCACAATCGAGGCGGAGCAATATCGAACCCTTGGACTGATGCTCGAGCAACGCCGCCATTCCGGGCTTCTCCAGGTGGTGGCGGTCTCGAGCCCGACGATGGGAGACGGCAAGACGGTCACCTCGATCAATCTGGCGGCCGCATTGGCCCAATCTCCGCAGTCCCGTGTCCTGCTGGTCGACGCCGACTTTCGAAAGCCCTCCGTGCAAGCGCAACTGGGCATGCGAGACAACAACGCGCTCGGGTTCCGTGACGCCATTCTGAATCCCGACCTTGCCCTCAAAGACATTGTGCAGCGGCTACCGGGGTCTACGCTGTCGGTTCTGACGGTGGGTCGATCCCAAGTCATGCCCCACGAGGTGATCAAATCGACGCGTTTCGCCGAGGTGCTTGACGAAGCGCGCCGCGACTACGAGTGGATCATTCTGGATACCGCCCCGCTCGTGCTGGCTCCAGATTGCTTGATGATGGGACGAAGTGTGGACGGCTTTGTGATCATTGTTTGCGCCCATAAGACGTCACGCAAGGAAATCGGTGAAGCGCTGGACATCCTGGGCCCATCCAAGCTGCTCGGGTTGGTGTTCAACCACGATGACAGCCTGCTCGACTCCTATGGCTATAGAACCTATCTTTCCGCCTCTCAGGCTCAGCAGGAGGAGTTGCATCAACGTTCCTAGATTGGAAACAGAAATGACACAGACAGGTACCATTACCACTCAGAACCAGAGTACAACACCATGCGCATAAGGCCTTTCGTGGAAAATATCCTCGTTCTCGGGCAGAGCCACCTCGCGACTGCGATTACCGCTGAAATGAAAAAGCGACGGCGATACCGCATCCTGGATCTGATGGAACCGGGGGAACCGGGGCGCGTGTTCAAAGACGGGGTCCCCTTTGTCGGATCACTTGACCGGGGGCTGAGGACGATTCCGAAGACTCACCGGATCGTCGTTGCCTTGAGCGAGCGCCGGGGTCGCTTGCCCATTGAAGCGCTGCTCGATGCAAAGCGACAGGGGGTCGAGATCGAGGACGCAGTCCATCTGTATGAACGATTGACGGGCAAACTCGTCCTGGATCAGTTGCAGCCCAGTCATTTGATCTTTGCCCCCGAACTGGGTCGCGGCTCCCTCCATTCGGTATGGCTGCGGGTGATCAGCGCCCTGGTGGCGGTGATCGGGCTGGTCCTCTGCGCTCCGCTTTTTGCCGCCATCGCGCTGCTGATCAAATGGGATTCCGCCGGTCCGGTCTTCTTCATACAGGAGCGGGTCGGGCAGGATGGACAAAAGTTTTCTCTGCTGAAGTTCCGTACCATGCGTCCGGTCGACCGGCGTCCATCCGAATGGGTACGCGACAACGGCGACCGTATTACCGCCGTCGGACGCTGGTTACGCAAATACCGGTTGGATGAACTGCCGCAGCTCGTCAACGTGCTATGGGGACACATGAATCTCATCGGTCCTCGACCGCATCCGGCTTCCAATTACAGCCTCTTCATGAATCGCATCCCATTTTACGCCTTCCGTTCGATGGTCAAGCCCGGCATCACGGGTTGGGCCCAGGTCTGCTACGGATATGCCAACAGTCTCGAAGAGGAGACTGAGAAGATGTGCTACGACTTGTACTACATCAAGCATTGCTCCCTGGCTCTGGATCTCAATATTCTGATCCGGACCGTCAAGGTCATCCTTCTGGGTCAGCAGAGAGTTTGTCACCCCGAGATCGAGCCGGTTCCGCAAAAGCCTGACAAGAGCACTCCGGACTATTCCAAGGAAGCCGCATGAAGATTGTTGTCATTGCAGGGGCACGCCCCAATTTTGTCAAAATCAGTCCGCTGCTGCGGGCGATGCGTCGGCGTCCCGACATCGCACCAGTACTCGTGCATACAGGCCAACACTATGATGCGCAGCTGTCCGATCAGTTTTTTGCAGACCTCGGGATCGAGGCGCCGGCTTACAATCTAGAGGTGGGATCGGGATCACACGCCGTCCAGACCGCTGAAGTCATGAAGCGTCTGGAACCTGTGCTCGGAACCGAACATCCGGATCGCCTCCTCGTTGTGGGCGACGTCAACAGCACGATCGCCGCGGCTCTCGTGGCTGTCAAACTGGGCATACCGGTGGATCATGTCGAAGCGGGGCTTCGCAGCTTCGATCGTACGATGCCGGAAGAAATCAATCGCATCTTGACCGACGCCATTGCAGACCAGTTGTTCGTCAGCGAAAGCAGTGGCGTGGACAACTTGTTGCGGGAGGGGATTCCAGCCGACCGCATTCACTTGGTGGGCAATGTCATGATCGATGCACTGGAAGCCTGTCGGCCTCGCTGGGAACAGGCGCCCGTCCTGCAGCGTTTAGGGCTTGAGCCGACGCAACCGTATGCGCTGGTAACCCTGCATCGTCCCTCGAACGTGGACAATCCCGAGACGCTCAGACGGATCGTGGACGCGCTCGAGACGGTTTCCCGCGAGTTGACACTCTTGTGGCCCGTCCATCCGCGGACGAAACAGGCTCTGCAGGGAAACAGCCGTGTGCAGTGGCGTATCGCCACGGAAGAGAACGGCACCAGTCCTCATGGATTGCTGGCGCTTGAACCGCTCGGATACCTCGATTGTCTCGCGGTGATGAGCCGGGCCCGTCTAGTCCTAACGGATTCAGGGGGTATCCAAGAAGAAACGACGGTATTAGGCATTCCCTGTCTGACGTTGCGCAGCAATACCGAGCGACCAGTGACGTTGACCCATGGCACAAATCGACTGATCGGTACGAACCCTGAGGCCATAGTCTCGATGGCAAGGCAGGCGTTGAGTGAATCCTGCAGGTCAACCGGTCGGCCTCCTCTCTGGGATGGCCTGGCATCCGAGCGCATCGTCGACAAGCTCGAGGCAGGTCAGCCGTTCGGGAAGAATTCCGATCCCAGTACCCTCTGCCAGACGGTCTCCACCTTCTCTTGATCGTACGACCCCATGAACCACGCTCAGACTCAATGGTGGAGGCCCGAAGCGGCTACCCGGGAGTGGCGGTCCGAGGATGGCCAACCGGTCGGTTTCTGGGAGCCCCCGAACACGGCCGTTCCCTTTTGGGCCACAATGGTCTTCATTGCCATCCTCCTCTTTTCTCCGCAAGCCTATTTCCCTGCTTTGGAGTCGATCCGGCCGGCGATGATACCCGCTGTCATCGGGATCGGTGCGTATGTGCTGGATCGGGTCGGTTCTCGTACACCGTTCTTCATCCCTCGACGAGAGGTGTGGGTCGCAGGCGCGTTGCTCGCATGGGCGACCGTCACCATCCCGTTGTCTATTTGGCCAGGCGGCAGTGCGAATTTTTTAGTCGGGTATTTTTTGAAGACTCTTGCGATGTCCTGGTTGTTGAGTCATTCGGCAGCCACACTTGGCCGACTCAGACAAACAACCTGGTGCCTGAGCATCATGGCGGTCGGGCTGGGACTGTTCGCGTTCAATAACTATCTCACGGGGGTGTTTGTCGAGCGTGAGCGGGTGGTCGGCAACGAGGGGGCCTTGACCAAAAATCCCAACGACCTCGCGCTCATGGTGAACATCATCGTCCCGCTCACCATGGCATTGTTCCTGAGCAACCGAAAGCCGGTGGTTCGCCTGGCATTGTTCGGCATACTCGTCGTCGAAGGGTTGACCGTCGTCTCCACCTTCTCGCGAGCAGGCTTCCTCACGTTGGGGGCTATCCTCATCGCGTATGCGTGGAAGCTCCGACGCCGGGCCGAGCGGGTATGGGTGAATGCCATACTGATTTTCGCGCTGCTTCTTATCCCTGTGCTGCCGTCCAGCTACTTCGACCGCATGAGCACCATCATTCACACAGAACAGGATGCGACCGGCTCGGCCGGCGAGCGGTGGTCGGACATGATGATCGCCGTCCGTTCCGCCTTGTCGTCGCCATTAATCGGGGCGGGCATCGGTATGAACGTGCTCGCCATGAATGAGGCGCGAGGAGGGGAATGGCGACCCGTCCACAATGTGTTCCTCGAGCTCACGATGGACCTCGGGGTGCCGGGCCTCCTGTTGTTTGCGTGGTTACTCTGGACAAGTGTGACCGGCTCGGCCGATGTTCACCGACAGGCCAACCAGACGGCCGACATGAAGGAGTTAGCCTATCTCGCCGAGGGGATCCATATCAGCCTGCTCGCCTTTGCCTTGGCGGCGATGTTCCATCCAGTGAGTTACCACCCGTACTTTTACTATTTGGCGGCCCTGGCCCTCGCGGCACAGGCCGTCTTGCAGTCTATGAGGAATACATGTCTCGAACAGCCGAACCGGCATCCGTAACCGTATCCACGACGAGCGTTCTTCTCAATCCGGGTCAAATGCACCATCGGCCGGCGGCTGTCGGATCCGCCGATCGTATACGGGTTATGAAGTTCGTCGGAATCTTTGCTATTGGCGGTACGGAACGTCAGGTCGTGAACATCGGAAAGGGTTTGGACAAGTCACGCTTCGACTTACGTTTTGCCACCTTGAATAAGGTCGGTGAACTTCTCGCTGAATGCGATGAGCAATCCTGGGCAATTGACGAATACAAAATCCGTCGACTCTATGGCTTGGCAACAATGAAGAAACAGATCGAGTTTGGAAAGACCTTGCGTCGGTCAAGAACACAGATCCTGCATGCCTACGGCATCTACCCGAACGTGTTTGCCATTCCGGCCGCGCGACTCGCAGGTGTACCCGTCACGATCGGGTCAGTCCGTGACATCGGCGACACCTACACGTTCTGGCAGCATCAAGTCCAAAAATACTGTCTCCGCCTGGCCGATCATATTGTGGTGAACGCGGAGGCAATCAAACGGGACTTGTTACAGCGTGGATACGATGGGAAGCGCCTCAGTGTCATCCCGAACGGCATCGACTGCGAGCGCTTCGGTCTGCCGGGTAACGGCGAGGCGGTGCGCCGGGAATGGAACATTCCTCCCGGAGTGCCCGTTGTCGGCGTCTTGGCGAGGCTGCTGCGGATCAAGGGACAGGATGTGTTTCTCCGGGCTGCGGCGTTGATCGCATCAAACAACCCTCATGTCCGGTTCGTAATCGTGGGAGACAATAATATCGACCACCAGTACAAAGAAGAGCTCAAACGGTTGAGCGCCCGGCTTGGCCTGGAAGATCGCGTCGTGTTCACCGGCTTTCGTACGGATGTCCCCGATCTTCTGGCGGCGTTATCCATCGTCGTGTCACCGTCGCTCGGGCTGGAAGGATTGTCCAATTCGCTCCTGGAGTCCATGGCGGCGGGTCTTCCGGTGGTGGCGACACGGGTGGGGGGCACGCCGGAGATCGTCGAAGACGGGAAGACCGGCCTGTTGGTTTCGCCAGGCGATCCGGAGGCCTTGGCCGCGGCCATCTCCAGACTGCTGCAAGACAGGCTGACGGCGAAGCGCCTCGGACAATCTGCCAGGCATCAAGTATTTAGCCGGTATTCGCTCGAACAAGCCGTCAGCTCCACCGAACGGCTATATCACGACCTGTTGCTTCGGGCACGACACAAGGGGCGGCTTAAGGAACGGGCACAGTCATGAACGCGTTGACCCTATATCGCTTCGGACATTGGTGCTACCGGCGGCGGATACCCCTCCTCCCGGCCCTCATCTATCGGTTGATCTATGTGCTTCATCACGCCGTCATTCAGATGTCGGTAGAGATCGGGGAAGGATCGGAGTTGGCGTACGGCGGGCTCGGAACGGTCCTGCATGAGCGCTGTAAGATCGGCAAGTTCGTGACCATTGGCCATCAGGTCTCAATCGGCGGGCGCTCACGACGATGGGGCGTCCCGATCATCGAAGATCGATGTGTGATCGGTGCGGGAGCCATCTTACTGGGGCCGATTTCGATCGGCGCAGAATCGGTCGTCGGAGCCAACGCCGTTGTCTTGGAGGACGTGCCGCCTAAGACAGTGGTGGCTGGCGCGCCTGCCACCGTCGTCCGTAAGGACATTGACATCATGGATTACACGTGTTTGCAGCCTCCTGAGGAAGCTGAAGCCCTGTCGTTTCGATCGACCGATAATCTGCTCGTCACGGTCATTCAGGATGCCGGTCGCGTCCGTCATCTGGCGGACGAATGGACAGAATTACTCAATGACAGCGATGCCGATTGCGTGTTTCTGACACGGGAATGGCTTGAGACCTGGTGGGAACATTTCTCCGCCAAACGCACATTGACCTTGATCACGGTGCGGCGTCAGAACCGCTTGCTCGGCCTTGCTCCCTGCTTCATGGAAACTCAACGGTTCGGCGGCATCGTGCCTTATCCGTCACTGCAGTTTCTGGGAACGGGACTCGTGGGGTCCGATTATCTGGACGTGATTATCCGACGGGGACATGAACAACAAGTGTCCCGCAGCCTGGCCGAATACTTTCAAAGTCGTCGGCTGGTGATGACCCTCAGTCATCTGAAACAGCAGGGGGCTCTTGCCGCCGGATTCGTCAAAGAATTGGAACAAGCCGGATGGACCGTGCAGCGCCGGCCGATCGATGCCTGCCCGCATATTCCCTTGAAAGGGCACACCTGGGAATCCTATCTCTCCAGTTTGGGATCGCAGCACCGGTACAATTTCAATCGCAGACTGAAGAATTTTCAGAAAGAGGGCACGGTCGTTTTCGACGTGGTGGAAAAGGAAGATCAGCGTCGTGAGGGGCTTGAGACCTTGATCGACCTGCACAATCTTCGCTGGGATGAGCGCGGAGGGTCAGAAACGTGGCAATCGCCGGCGATGCGTGCCTTTCATGAGGACTTTACCCGCATGGCGTTGGAGCGTGGATGGCTGCGGCTCTTCATCCTCCGGCTGAATGGCTGTCCCGTGGGTGCCCTGTACGGGTTGCTCTACGGTCGACGGTTCTATTTCTATCAGTCCGGATTCGACCCCATGTATCGACAGCACAGCGTGGGATTGCTGACGATGGGTCTGGCCATCAAACAGGCACTTGCTGAAGGTGCAGAAGACTACGACCTCCTCCATGGCAAGGAAACGTACAAATTTCTGTGGGCGAAAGAAACAGCGGAACTTGATCGGCTGCATCTCTATCATCCCGGCTTAGGAGGAGCGGTCTGCCGGCGAGCCGTCATGCTCGATGAGTTGGCCAAGACCGCCGCCCGGCGGTATCTGCCGCCGGCGGTTCTCGAGCACGCCGCCGCCTGGAGACGCGGAGAAATGTTGCGGTCCTCCTCATGTTAAAAGCCTTTGCCAAGACGGGTATTGCCGCAGTGCTGGGCTGGACGGGTGCTGATCGCGCCGTCAGCGCATTAACCGGAACGATGAGGCTTCCACTGGTGGTGGGCTATCATGCGGTCGTCGAGGACGTCCGCGCGCACGTCGGACGTGCGATTGCCCCCAATCTAATCAGCCTCAACATGCTCGAACGCCAGTTGGAGTGGATCGGTCGGCGGTATCGCTTCATGACGCTGGATGATCTTGGTGCCCAGTTGGAACGAGGGGAGCCGTTCGAACGGCCATCCGCCGCCGTGACGTTCGACGACGGCTATGTCGGTGTCTATCGCCATGCCCTGCCGCTGTTGAAGAGAATGGGCATTCCTGCGGGGGTGTTCGTCGTGACGGAGTTGACAGGCCGTTCGGAACTCCAGTTGTACGACAAAATCTATCTGCTGTTGGAAAAAGTCCTTCCCCTTCTCAGCCGTTCCGAGATGCGATTGAGGCAGCTCTTGCAAACCAAGAACGTTTCCCTCGGCGAGCGCCATGGGGCGAGGCGGCTAGACGCTTTCAGTACGATGCGGTGGCTCTTGGATACCCAAACGCAGAAAGGCCTTCGCCGCGTGATCGAGGCGCTAGAAACGGTGTCGGGTATCCGGGACACGGACTATCCTGACCTGCAGGTGATGGATTGGGAGATGGTGCGGACGCTGGATGCGTCAGGTATCACCATTGGATCCCACACGCAGACTCATGCACTGTTGACTGAAGAGAGCCTCGAGCGAGCGGCGAACCAGACGGTGGGATCCATGTATACACTGAGCGATCGGCTGAAGCACCCGATCAGGCACTTTGCCTATCCAGACGGACGCTTCAATGCCGCCGTCGTGTCTGCCGTCGCCCAAGCCGGATACCGGTACGGCTACGGCACATGTCTGCGGCGTGATCCGCGCTACCCCAATCTGACCATACCCCGTACCTTACTGTGGGAACGATCCTGCGTCGACGGTCGGGAGGAATTTTCTCCTTCGCTCATGCGCTGTCATGCCTACCGCCTGACCGATCTCTGGGCTCCTTGCGCGCACGATCATGGTGGCTTCGCCGCGGCCTCGGCAGTGTCTCAACGGTCCGAGGCCCGGCAGAGGCAGCATGCTTAAGCCGGCGTTGACCCTCATGGCGGGCCGGACGCTGGGGTATGCCGTCCTGTTTCTTGTTCCGATCATCCTTGTCCGTCTTTTCAACCAGGAAGAATTCGGCACGTACAAACAAGTGTTCTTGCTTTATGGGACGATCCTCAATCTGGCGCAAGTGGGAATGTCGGAGAGTTTGTTCTATTTCATTCCGGGCTCATCAGAAGAAGCCGGTCGGTATGTCAGTAATTCGATCCTGGTGCTCAGTGGCATCGGTCTCCTTACCGGAGGCCTGTTGTATCTGGGCGGCGACGTGATCGCGCATTACCTCAATAACACAGCGCTTTCTCCGCTGATGCCCCTGCTGGCCGCCTACTTCTTCCTGATGCTGGCGTCCTATGTGTTGGAGATCGTCATGACGGCTCGCCACCAATATTCCTATGCGGCGGCGTCTTATGGATTATCGGATGTCGCTCGTGCGGCCTTGATCGTTATGCCGGCGCTGGTGTTCCAGACGGTGGCCAGCGTGCTCTATGGCGCCATCGTGCACGCACTCATTCGTCTCAGCGCGACCATCTGGTATAGCGTTAACCAGTTCGGCGCCTCTCTGCGTCCCGACCGTTCAGTCCTTCTGCGGCAACTGGCCTACAGCCTGCCCTTCGCATTGTACGTTTTATTTCAAACCGGCCAGGAGTCGTTGCATCTGTTTGTCGTGTCCTCCTGGTTTGACGCCACCACCTTCGCCATTTACTCCGTCGGATGCCTCCAGATCCCTCTGGCGGAGGTGGTTAGCATGTCGGTGGTCAATGTCATGATGGTCGGCATGGTGCAGGCTATACGGGATGGTCGCGAGGACGCCGTCGTTCCGATGTGGCACGACACCGTCAGAAAGCTGGCCCTGATGTTTTTCCCATTCTCGGCCATACTGGCCATTACCGCTCACGATCTCATCCTATTCCTGTTTACCGACGCCTACGCGGCCAGCGTTCCCATTTTCAGAACGTGGTCTCTCGTCGTTCTATTGTCGGCCGTTCCGATGGACGGATTGCTCAGAGTCTTTGCGCAAACACCATTCTTATTGTTCATTAATGTCGTCAAATTCATCCTCGTGGCCGGGGCAATCTACTGGTTTGTGTCTGGTTTCGGTTTGATCGGACCTGTCGTGATCACCCTGCTAGCATTGGCAGCGGGGAAGGCCATCGGGTTGGCACGGATGATGATGTGCGGGCATCTGAATGTCGGGAATGTCTTGCCATGGCGCAGTCTTCTTGAAATCGGCCTGGTAGCGGGTGCTGCGTCACTTCCCGCCTGGTGGATCACCGCACAAGTTTCCGCTCCTCCAGCGGCACGGCTGGCGATGACCGCACTCACGTACGGAGTGGTTTACGTTGGTCTTGCGCTGCTCTGTGGGGTCATTCGAAAAAACGAACAGGATCGTGTGTTGAGCTGGATTCAACCGGCGTGGCGCCCCATGCGCTTCAAAGCGCTCTTTATGAGATGAGAGGGCATACGTTGCCACACATTACCATTGTTGCTCCTCATGTGACGAAGTCCGGCGGCGGTCAGGCGCTCCATGCGGCGGATTTGTCCGACCGTCTGCGACGAGAAGGGTATTCGGTACAATTGCTGCCGATCGATCCGGATTTTCCGCCCGGCGCCGGTTGGGTTCGGCGGGTTCCGTATCTTCGCACCCTTCTCAATCAGAGTCTGTACCTCCCCAGTCTCCTGACGTTGCGCCGGAGCGACATCGTCCATGTGTCATCAGCCTCCTATTGGTCGTTTCTGCTTGCTCCACTTCCGGCCATGATCATCGGACGGCTCTTGGGCAAACCGGTCATACTGAATTATCACAGCGGGGAGGCAGCCGACCATCTCGGCCGGTGGGGTGTACTGGTTCATCCGTGGTTGTCGCTGGCGGACGAAATCGTCGTGCCCTCGGAGTACTTGCGTCAGGTCTTCAGATCTCACGGCTATTGCACCAGGGTCATTCATAATACCGTCGATACGAGCCGGTTTGTGTATCGGGTACGCGACCCGCTTCGGCCCCGGTTGCTCTCCACGCGGAATTTCGAATGGTACTACGGGGTGGATTACACGCTGCGGGCGTTCAAGCTTATCCAGCGGAGTTATCCTGACGCGACGCTCGAGATCGCCGGTGCAGGAAGTCGCGAGAGAGACCTTCACGCCCTGACCCGTTCGCTGAAGCTCACCGGCGTGCGCTTCCTCGGGCCGGTGGCTCCCTCGGACGTACCGGCTCTGCACGAACGCGCCGACATTTTGATGAACTCCTCTCTGATCGACAATCAGCCGCTCTCGATCTTGGAAGCCATGGCGTCAGGCCTGCCCGTCGTAAGCACCAATGTCGGCGACGTCGGCAATATGATCGAACACGGAGTCAGTGGGACCATTGTGCCTCAGAAGGATCCCGCCGCGATGGCGGCGGCGGTGGTCTTTTTGCTCAAGTATCACGAGGCGGCGCGCGCGATGGCTTCACGCGCCGTCGAGCGGCTCGGTCGCTATTCCTGGAATCGGGTCGGATGTCAGTGGTCGGACCTCTACGCGGATGTGATGCAACGGCGCGCGAGCGAGCGCCCTGGGGGAATCCGGCATGCAGCCTAACGCCGCCGTTTCGACCATGGAACAGACGGTCACCCGGCGACCGTCGACCGGTCCCCTGCGTGTCGAAGTGGTGAGGGATTACCGCGCCTTCTTGAAGCTTGAAGCTGAGTGGAATCGTCTGGTGGAGGAAGCGGGAATTGATTTTCCGTTCGTCCGGCATGAGTGGGTTCGAGCCGACTGGGACTGCTTCCACCACACGGCAACACTCCATATCGTGGTGGTACATGACAGCGGACGTCCCCTCGCGATTGCTCCACTCATGCGAGAGCGCGTCAGAATGTACGGAGTCCCCGTCCGGCGCCTGCGAGGGATCGCTCACGTGTATACCGAGCGGTTCGATTTCATCCTTTCGGTCCGGCCCCAAGAGTGCTGCGAAGCTATTTGGAGGTATCTGGTCGATCATGCGCACTACTGGGATGTGCTGGAACTGCCGCACTTACCGGCCAGAAGTCTTACGCTCGACATGTTTCCCCCGGCGGCGGAGCGCACGCGATGTGCCCTCACTCGTTGGCCGTCGGCAGAGTCTCCCTACGTGGCGGTCCGCGACACATGGGATACCTATAGCAAAGGCCTCAAAAAGACGCACCGGCACGACATGAGAAAACGGGTCGCCAATCTGGAACAGCACGGGCCGCTGGAACTGGAGGTCATTCTCTCGGACCGTTGCATGGATCGCGATTTCGAAGATGCGCTGAGATTGGAATCTTCGGCCTGGAAGGGCGTCGAAGGGACGGCCATCGAGAGTCGTGAGGATAGCACAGCTTTTTATCGTGATGTCATACAGATCGCGGTGCGCAATGCCTGGCTCCGGCTGTACTTTTTAAAGGTGGGTGGCGTTCGCATCGCGGTGCGAATCGCGCTGTTGTTCCAGAACAAACTCTACATGCTGAAAGCTGGATACGATCCGCAATACGCCTCCTATGCGCCGGGTCATGTGTTGTCCATGAAGATCCTTCAGGAAGCCTGGCGATTACAATTGGACGAAGTGGAGTTTCTCGGTGATGCAGAACGATGGAAGCTGGATTGGGCGACCGACCTGCACCGGCATTTATGGCTTTTTGTGTTCCCTGGCCATATCAAATCCCGACTTCTCTATCGTCTTAAGGTCAACGTCATGCCGCGCATCAAGGCCACCAGGAGGGCAGTGGCGCGGCACGGGGTCCGGGGCTGTCTCACGCTTGCCGCACGTCATGCGAAGCAGTATGTGCTCACGACCTTGTATCGACATGAGCGTCATGTCTGGTATGTGGCCGCGCCGGTGGAAGTTCACGCGCGTCCGTTGCCGGTGGGGTTGAAGCTTCGCCGGTCCCGGCGTGAACATCTCGATCTTCTGACTCAGTCCAATCTATACGGATGGAGCGCCGCGGAGTCGTACATGGGAGAAGGCGGAGACCTTTGGATGGTGCGCGATAGTCAGCGGCCGGTGTTTTGTTGCTGGGTCTTCCGGAAACGCATGCCGACCGTCGCAGCACCAGGCGGCTGGAAGGACCTTCCAGCGGAGACGGTGTGTCTCGAAGGGGTGGTGACGGACGCCGAATATCGCGGACGCGGGATTGCGCCGGCGGCCTGGGCCTTGATCGCTCAAAGTCTGCATGCCGAGGGGATACGCACGATCGCCATTAAAGTGGAAGAGAAGAACCGGTCCATGCGACGAGCGGTTCAAAAAGCCGGGTTTCACGAAATGGCGATTACGGACTTCCGGCAAGTGGCGGGACACGGCCGCATCCGGGTGGTGCCTGTTAATGGAACCTCCGGTCGCGGTGCGGACATCCTGGCTGAAGTGCAAAAGCTTGCAAAGAACTGACGGAAGGAGTCGCCGAGCGATGTACCTGCCCGCATGGCCAGGCCTGGGATTGAAGGAGTTGTCCGGCAGGACCGGTGGCCATCCTCTGCCATTCCCTCTCGAGGCACAGAACCTCACCTATTTTCACACGGCCAGGAGCGCCATCTATTACCTGTTCAAGGAACTGGTGGCGAGCGGCCGTGACGTGGTGCTGGTGCCTGACTACCACATGGGCAACGAAGTGCGGGCGATTCGTGCGTCGGGAGCGCAGATCGTCTGGTATCCGGCCACCAGGCGGTTCGAGATTGACGTGGACGGGCTGCGCCGGTCCTGTCAGCGCGCCCGTGCCAAAGTGCTGTTTGTCATTCACTATGCCGGTTGGCCCCAGCCGATCGAAGCCCTGAGAACGTTTTGCGACGAGTACGGGTTGATATTGGTGGAGGATTGCGCGATGGCTCTCCTCTCAGAGCGTGAGGGGCGACCGGTCGGCACCTCGGGCGACTATGCGATCTTCTGTCTCTATAAGACGCTTCCGCTTCCCGATGGAGCCGTCCTCGTCCAAAAT
>Ga0075419_10000458_pt1 | contig 25401 bp, 26 predicted proteins | sample SoiMetdeltSBSDD3_FD_76900 | JGI IMG/M metagenome (GOLD analysis project Ga0075419, IMG submission 76900) | Bulk soil microbial communities from a Populus tree surrounding site in Tennessee, USA - Soil MetaG P. deltoides SBSDD3 | ecosystem: Environmental > Terrestrial > Soil > Tree plantation... | reverse complement strand
GCCTATAATTCAGGCCGGGCATCAGCAGCAATGTGGAGATGGGCCGGCGTTGAACCAAAAAAAGCAACCTGGATCGGTGGCTTAAGCAGTTCAGTCTATTTAACAGTCATCGAGATCCTCGATGCCCATTCTGCTAAATGGGGATGGAGTTGGGCGGATATGGTTGCCAATGTTTTTGGTTCGGGTCTGTTTATCAGCCAGCAATTGAGCTGGCGGGAACAGCGTATTCACTTTAAGTTTTCTTTTAATCATAAGAATTATGCTGAGCCAATACTGAATGAGCGTGCCGATGATTTGTTTGGTAAAGCATGGACTGAAAGAATGTTAAAAGACTATAATGGACAAACCTATTGGCTCAGTGCAAATCTTAAATCTTTTTTTCCTAAATCAAATTTACCTGCCTGGTTAAATATTGCTGTTGGTTATGGTGCAGAGGGCATGTTCGGCGGTTTTGAAAATAAATGGGATAATGGCGATCCTGGTTTTCCAATTGACAGAAGCGATATTAAACGATATCGCCAATGGTATCTGGCCCCGGATATTAGTTTCAGTAATATCAAAACAAATAAAAAGGCTGTAAAAATTTTATTAGCCGCGTTAGACGCGTTTAAGTTTCCGGCTCCGAGTTTGGAATTGTCAAATGGTAAGATCAAAGTAAATGCAATTCATTTTTGATATTTCCCGTTGCACAAATAAGGTAATGAGGTTCTCTGCAAAATAGTAGAGTTGGTTGCTAAGGTAATCAGGTATATACCGGAGTAGCGATCGCTTGCTAATAAATAATATTGGTGCATCTAAAGAAAACCTTGGTAACAACGCCCACCCCCAATTGTATGTACCTTATTACCCTATTCGGGGAGTTAACTTATCAAAACAAATAAAAAGGCTATCAAAAATGCGAATCATTTCTAATAATCAATGATTATTAATTTATAATTATTGATTATTGCAGATACGCACCGCTTACCTCTTCTCCGGTTACTTCTACAAAAATGTGTTCCTGTATGGTTGTGGCAATCGAAAGACCTACATAATCTGGTCTTACCGGAAAGCTGGTATGTGTTCTTTCCACCAGCACCAGGGTTTGTATCTTTTTGGGATGAGAATTGATAAATGGTTTTAATGCATAAAGTAGCGTTTTACCGCTATTACTTACATCATCGGTAAGAATGATCACTTTATTATTAAAATCAAATGCTTTACTGAGAGTAACTTCAGCTGGCTGTTTTTTATCAAGAGTTATTGTTATAAATTCTGTTTTGATCGAAGAAATTTCACCCAGCATTTTTTGAATGACTCTCGCCACCACACTCCCGCTTTCCCTGATGCCTGCCAGAATGATCTCTGGCTCATCAATATTATTTTCGAGTATTTCATACGCCATTCGGCGAAGTTTTTTTTCAGCAACTTCTTTTGTGAGAAAATATTTCTTATCAGTTCCCATAACAATTTATCTATTCAACAATTTAATCATTAAACGCTTAATTTAGCAAATGTAACAGATTGACCATGCAAATCGTTCAACAGATTTTATTTGTTCTCATTTCAGCAATTGCCATCTGGCTGTTCACCAAAAAAGTAAAAGAGATCAGTCGCAATATTAAATTGGGTCGCGACGAAGATTTTAGTGATCGTAAGGGAGAAAGATGGAAAAATGTTTTGCTGCTTGCCTTTGGTCAAAAGAAGATGTTCAGAAATCCACTCGTGGCGGTCATGCACTTTTTTGTTTATGCAGGTTTTATTATTATCAATATTGAAGTGCTGGAAATCGTGCTTGATGGAATATTTGGCACCCATCGCCTGTTTGCTGCACCACTTCGGGCTTTCTATACGTTTCTTATAAATGCTTTCGAGATACTGGCTGTACTGGTTATTCTTGCTTGTGCTATTTTCCTGGTAAGAAGGAACATCATTAAACTAAGAAGGTTTATCAGCAAAGATCTTGACGGATGGCCAAGAAGCGATGCCAATTATATTCTTATTACTGAGATCATACTCATGTTGCTTTTTCTCACGTTAAATACAACTGACAGGTCATTACAGCTACAGGCGCATGAACATTATGCCGATACCGGCGATTTTGTTGTCAGCGGACTTTTCTCCTCATCCTTAACCTCAATCTCATCCTCAAACCTGGTCATAATTGAACGGGCCGCATGGTGGCTGCATATCATCGGTATTTATGCATTTCTGAATTACCTGCCTTATTCAAAGCATCTTCATATTATTCTTGCATTTCCAAATGCTTATTATGCAAGATTGGAGCCTAAAGGTGAAATGAAAAACATGGCTGCCGTTCAGAAAGAAGTATTGTATGCCATGCAACCCGATCAGGCGCCGGCCGATGCCGCACCTCCAGCAAACTTTGGAGCAAAAGATGTTTTTGATCTGAGCTGGAGAAATTTACTCGATGCTTATAGCTGTACTGAATGTGGCCGCTGTTCTGCAGCTTGTCCTGCTACACAAACCGGGAAGGCTTTGTCACCACGAAAAATCATGATGGATACAAGAGACCGTGCAGAAGAAGTAGGAAGAAATATCAATGCGAATAAAGACAAGATAGCTATCGGCTTTAAAGATGATGGTAAAAAACTATTACATAACTATATTACGGTAGAAGAGCTTCGGGCATGTACCACCTGTAATGCATGTGTAGAAGAATGTCCGGTTTCTATTTCTCCGCTTGAGATCATCCTTGAACTGCGCCGTTCATTGGTAATGGAAGAAAGCAATGCTCCGCAGGAATGGAACGCCATGTTCAGCAATGTTGAAAATAATTTCGCGCCCTGGAAATTTTCCCCTGATGAAAGGGATAAATGGACACAAGACGTTTGAAGCTTTTTTGTTGGGGCTGATCCCACTCAGTAAAAATTTTGCAACTTATCCTTACATTGCGGGCTGCAACTCTTTGAACATATAAGCAATGGATTTTAATAAAAGGCACGCCAGGTATTTTTTTCTTTCCTTTCTTAAACATGACTTTAAAGCCAGCATCACAGTCTTCTTTGTTGCGTTGCCTCTTTGTCTTGGTATTTCTTTAGCATCAAACGCGCCGCTATATTCAGGCTTGATCGCGGGTATTATCGGTGGTATTGTTATCGGTGTTATCAGCAAATCACATTTAAGTGTAAGTGGCCCTGCAGCTGGTCTTACTGCAATAAGTGCAGGAGCTATCACAGAGCTTGGAAGTTTAGAAATATTTTTTCTTTCGGTCGCAGTAGCGGGTGTTATTCAGTTGTTGCTGGGTGTTTTCAGGCTTGGAGGATTTACCCACTTTATACCTTCAGCGGTGATCAAAGGTATGCTCGCAGCTATCGGTATCATTCTTATTGCCAAACAGGTTCCTTTATTGGTTGGATACGATGAAGCATCTTTCTGGACAAAAGAATTGTTTAATATTATTACGTTTAAGAATGCTTTTAGTCATGTAAAAAATATTTACTACCATAGTTCGAAGGGCGCGGTGATCATTGCAATAGCATCGCTTGTCTTGTTGGTTGCCTGGAAACGAACAATGGCAAAAAAAATACCTTTTATCCCGACTTCATTTGTCGTGGTGGTATTTGGAACTGTTCTTGCTTTTTTATTTCAGCAATTTGTCCCTGCCCTTGCATTGAAACCGCAGCAATTGGTCAACCTCCCTTCTGATCTATTTTCTGAAATCAAACTTCCCGATTACCGTGCTGTCTTTAGCAACACGGATATTCTAAAAAATGCAGTGATCATTGCTGTGGTTGCATCTCTTGAAACCTTATTGAGTGTGGAAGCGATTGATAAAATTGATCTTTACAACCGAGTCACTCCCCAAAACCGCGAATTAATTGCGCAGGGAACTGGAAATATTCTGAGCGGCATTTTGGGAGGCCTGCCGATAACGGCTGTTATCGTAAGAAGCTCTGCCAATGCAGAAGCAGATGCAAGAACAAAGCTCTCAGCGATATTTCATGGCATTTGGTTGCTGGTTCTTGTATTTTTTGCAGCAACGCTATTGAACACGATTCCATATTGTGTGTTGGCGGTGATCCTTATTCGTACGGGATATAATCTTGCAAAACCAAGGATGATCGCTGCTGTTTACCGCTTGGGGAAAGAGCAGTTCTTACCATTCATAGTAACTATCGTTGCGATGTTATTTACAGATCTTTTGGTCGGCGTCGGTATTGGTATCGCCTATGCTTGCTATTTTATCTTTAAAAACACGTATCGCGCAGGTTATACATTAGAGACAAAGCATGAAGGCCATTTAAAGCACTATTATTTCCACCTTGCCATCAATGTAAGTTTCATTAATAAAAAACGAATTAAAGACGAACTGGAAAATATCCCGGATTATTCCGTCGTACATATTGAAGGTGCACACAGCGTTTACATCGATTATGATGTGGCCGAGATCATTAATGAATTCAAAACAAAGGCACATCATAAACACATCGAGCTTCATTTATCGGGTATTCCAGAAGTGGAAACGATCAGTACACATTGATCATTGGCATCGCTTGCTAAATCGCCCCGATCGGGAAAATAATTCGCCCAATAGAACGTTTTACAACCATGAAAAACCTCGTTCTCTGTATCTCAGCCTTACTCCTAACCTTGGCCGTAAAAGCTCAAAACCCCTGGGAGCTTGGCGCCGAATATATGAGGCCCATGGGCAAAGGGTATAAAAGCAATATCGCAGGTGTTCGCTATGAGAATTATCCCGGTAAACTAAGTTTCAATGTTGGCATTACCTATCATTTTTCTCCCCGCGATTCTTATGGCGGATTTAGAGGATATGGTATCTATGCAGGGTTAAGAAATAGTTTTGGGAACAACGAAAAAGGCAACAATCCTTTTGTCGGCCTGCGTGTACTATTTGCATTTGAAAATTTTGAAGGCAAGACCAGTCTCGGCAGCTTGATGTTCACCCCTATTGGCGAAGCAGGTTATCATTTTGTTTTTGGGAAACATATTTTCACTACGCCTTCGATCGGGTATGGATACCAGATCAAGATCACCAAAGAATATAATTCAAGAAATGATGATGTTGGCGGAAGGATTATCCCTGGTTTATCTGCAGGTTATATATTTAATGTATTAGATTGATTCCATTAGTTAACTGTCAATTCCGGGCTCCTGACCACCAACTACTTTCTTCCGGTTGAACCAATACCACATCGGCACACCGGTCAGCATTAAGATCAACCCATAAGTAGCTCTTTCCGGTTTTGCATAGATAGTATTAATGAAAAGAGCTGCAGAAACTAAGATTACTATTGCAGGCACGACAGGATAACCCCACACTTTATAAGGCCTTGCCGCATCAGGCATTTTTTTCCGGAGAATAAATACCCCTACTGCAGTAGCGCCATAAAAAAGAAACACCGCAAATATGATCATATCTGTAAGCTGGTCGAATGTTCCCGATAAAACAAGTATACAAGCCCATACACATTGATAAAGCAACGAGTTGCCGGGGACACTAAATGAATTTAATTTCCCGGCTTTTTTAAAGAACAATCCTTCTTTTGCCATTGCATAATAAATCCTGCAACTTGATATTATGGTAACATGTGTACAACCCAGGGTTGTTACTGCAATAAGGACGGCGATAAATATTTCTCCATTCCTTCCCCAAAAAGTCTTTACCGCTTCAATTGCTGCAATTTTGTTTCCGGCAGCATGAACCTGTTCCAAAGTTGAGATTGGTAACAAGGATAGGTAAGCTGTGTTAGCCAATAGATACATTGCGATAACGATAAATACTCCGATGGCAATTCCTCTCGGAATGTTTCTATTTGCATTCTTGGCTTCACCACCAACAAAGCCAACAGATGCCCAACCCTGGTAAGCCCAAAACGCGGCAAGCATTGCACTGAACATGGCACTAAACGTAACCGGCTGGTTGTTGGTAGTTGCCATATTGAATGCGCGACTGAGATCCGATTCTTTGCTTGCAAAACCAAAAACAATGATCGTAAACAACCCTGCAAACACCAGCAATAGGATTCCCGTTCCTATCCATGCACCAGTTTTTAATCCGAAATTGTTTATGATCGTAAGTAGAATGATCAGTACAATCGCAACAAACTTTACATTGAAATTTTCAAATGGATAAAATCGACCCGCTATATTAAAATCAGCAAGTGATATGAGCATCGGGGGAAAATTAAGCAAATTATGTAGCGATTGAGCGAATACGTAGGCAAGTGAAGAGATAGCTGCCGTCTGTATGATCGTAAATGTTGACCAACCAAATTGAAAAGCGAAAAATTTATTGTAGATCTTCTTATAGTATGCATAATCACCACCTGTGTCGGCAAGTAAGCCCGCGACTTCAGCATAACTTAATGCACCAAATAAGCTAATGATACCTGCCACTACCCATGCCACTAATACCCAACCCGATGAATGAAGATCGGCAGACATTGCCGCCACCTTTTTATAGACACCAGACCCAATGATATTTCCAATTACAAAAACAATTACAAGTTGTAGCCCGAGTGAACGGTTGAGTTGTGGTGAAGGCATGGGAGTTATTTAAAAAAACTGAATTTACGTTCTTTCATCGGCACTTGGCCCATACATTCCCGGAACGGGCACATCAAGCAGGCGTAAATAAACCGATAACTGGCCACGATGGTGTATCATGTGATTCAGCGTCCAGTTGCGAATAGAAATTTTCTTAGGCGTTACAAACATCACCTGTTCTCCCCTTCTTACCGTCCAGTTTTTTTCAAGATCATCTTCGCTTACGTTTGACAGGTCAGCGATGGCTTTATCAAGAGTTGTTTGAAATATCCCCAGCAATTCTTCTGAAGTTGCCGCAATCCGCGGTTTAAAGTTGAAGTCTTTTGTAAAATCAAAATCATCGATATGAATGATATCGGATACCCAATGAGTAATTTCTGCCACATGCGTTGCAAGCCTTCCCAGTGTCATTGATTTTTCATGTGGCTTCCACTCTTTCTTATCCAGCGGAACTCTTTCGAGCATTTTTTTAGTCAACGATGATTCGTGTTTTAATTCACCAATAAGAGCCGTTTTGATTGACATGATTGTATTTTTATAAGATCATTATTTGTGCTCTATCCTTTCTTCAAGTCCATGGGTCACTTCTTCGGGATGTTCCAGTTGATGGCTGGGACCTTTTTTCCTCAGCATTTTCCATATTTGAATAATTGCTGTTAATAAAAATATCGAACCAACTACCCAATTAATAATATTATGATTGTTCTTTAATTTATCTGCGGCTACCTGTCCACCGAGAATAAAAACAAAATTGCCGACAAGCGTCCCCAGGCCAATGCCTATTATGTAATTATTATAGTGCCTGTTTATTGGTAAAAGAATTTTTTTGGAAAGCAGTACCGTGCTCCAGCCAAACCAAAAAGGGATTTGTGCGGGGCTAACGGCACTCATAACAAGACCCAGAATAAAATTAGGAAGTGAGGTGCTTAGTACTACATTTTCTTTTACACTCGGATGCGTGGCTGCGTAAAAGCTGGACGCTGCAAGTGCCACTACTATTACTAATGTCACCCATTCAAGCAGCTTGAAAATAAATTCCTTTTTGCGGATCCAATCCATGGCTACTAACGAAAGCCTCACGTAAATTACTTCTGCGACCAGTGAGCCCACAGAGAACATAGTGGCCTGGTACACCCCGTCACTGATGCTGATCTGCATTGCCGCAATATTGAGTGTCCCCAGCGGCAGTGAGCCAAGAAAACTGATCAGCATGCCAATAAAAAGGATTCTGTATGATCGCATCCTGCGAATGTACAAACTAACGTGTAAGATAAAAATGGAGCCGCGCTACTGATGGGGAATTAATTATCTTAACTCTTCTTAGCAAAGATGGAAAGCTCCACGGTAAGTTCGTCGGCCATGGAAAAACTTTTGCCGCCGACGCCAAAATCTCTTCTGTTTAGTTTGAACTCGCCTTCGAAAAGAATGCCATCACCTTGCGTTTTTTGTGTAAATGGAAAACTGATCTCTTTGGAAACATTCTTAATGGTGAGTACACCGTACATGTATAAATAATCAGGCTTATTGGTGGTAGCAATTTTGGTGGACCTGAATGAGAGCTTTGGATAGTTTTCAACATCGAAGAATTCTGCTTTTCGCAAATGATTATCTCTTCCCTCCATGTCCGTATCTACGGTTTTAGCATCCACACTTACATTAAAGCTGGCATTGGCTATCTGTGCAGGGTCAAATGTGATAGTACCGCTAAGTCCTTCAAAAGTGCCGCCGGTATTGATCCCAAAATTCTTAATAATGAATTTTACTTTTGAACCCGCATCTGTGGGTGTATACGACTGGCCGAAAACGACAAAACTATTCAGCAGGAAAAGGGCTATAAGTATTTTTTTATGCATAGACTGCAGTTATTCATTTTTAGAACGTTTTTTTGTTAAAATCCGTTGCTTGCAACTAAAAGAAAAACCGGCTTTAACAAATTGCAAGGGGTTTATCATTACCCGTTAATCATATTTTTCAAGCATCCTGAAATGTCGTTTGGCCTGTCGTAAAAAATCACGACCCCTTGTAAAAGACCAATAGGGCGTCCCATTCTCGTGGTTGTGTTTGCTGATCTGGTATAACGCTTTCCAATGTTTTAATATTTCACGATACGCCTGGCCAAGACTAAGACCCGCATCATAAATATGATTCGGTTCAGCACCGCATCCATTGAATTCAAGGATGGAATAATTCTTTCCCTCTTTCAGGTCATCAAGACTCATACATTTAATATCATAACGGCCATAATAAAACTTATTTGTATAGTGGCTGAGATCATCAAATACTTTATGGAGTTTTTCATCAGCCAGGTGATGTAAGTCGATAAATCTTGCGCCACGGTTATGATTACCTGCATAAGAAAGATAGAAATGTTTGTCTTTTGGCAGAACTCTTTGCAGGCGATGTTCATGCCTGTGTTTCATTTCCTCAAGCCGGTATTTTGCTCTTGGGTGCGCCAATATCAATTCCCATAATGTCGATTTGCCGTCACCATACACTTCAAGCAATTCTTTTTGGATCAAGCCGCTGATGGTTCCTTTTTGCTGTGTCGGGTGCCGATAATAAAACACACTCAATTCAACCGGCATATCGATAAGTTCCTGCACGATGTATTCGACGGGTATCCGTTCATGATACTTTCTTAATTGTTCGTCGTTATCGATCTTTCTGAATAAAATACCCTTCATACCTACGTCAGGCTTTACGATAAATGGATATTGAAATCCATTTTCCACGACTTTCTTTTTTACCTGATCAAAAGGAAGATCATGCAGGACGTAAATTGTTTTTGGATAAGACGAAGGTGGCAACTGGTCATACATTTCCTTCTTGCTTTCGCCTTCAAATCCTCCAAATGTGATAGTGGGATTGGAAGAACTAAAGAACCAGAACGATCTTGCTTTTAAACAATACCAGAACCAAACAAAACCAATGGGAAAATAAAGGACATAGAATGGCCATAACTCCCAGTTCATAATGCGTGAGAAAATATTTTTTGCCTGCATCCCTAGCGGGCAAAAATATGCCTTACAAAGCATTATAAGGTTTTTGGAGAATGATATTTTAAGGTTATTTTTAAAAATTAAAACCATTTACCAATGCATAAACTGCCACCACTCATCGTTGCTTTTATTGTGCTATGTTCATTCGGCGTTAAAAGCGGTGTTGCAGTGTCGCCTGTCAGGGTTGATGTTGCTAAAAGAGACTCGGCACTGAATGTTGCTTATACCCTGCAACAAATTGCGACCATGAAGCCGAGCGAAGTTGAAAAGATCTTTGGAACAAAAATGACGCTAAAGGAAAAGCTTGCCTTCAAGGTGGCACAAGGCAGGTTGAAAAAAGCATTAAAGGCAAAAGAAGAAGAAAAATCTTCGGAAGGCCAAACTGCTTTTATACTTGCTTTGATCGGAATATGTGTTTTATTTATTCCCTATGCAAATATTGCGTCAATACCATTAGCGATAATGGGTATTGTAAAAGGCGCCCATGCCAAGAAAGTAAATAAGAATGACACCAAAGCGCAAACAGCAATCGTACTTGGCATTGTAACACTTGGATTGATCGTTCTTGGAATTATTCTATTGATCATCTGGCTTTCTTCATGGGGCTGGGGTTGGGGTTAGTCATTTGATAATCTTGTTGAAGTGCTATTATAAATTTTATGAAAGTACCTTTAGTTGCGGAGCTTTTTGCAGAAGGAAAACAACCCGAGATCCTTTTTTGGGTAGGATGTTCAGGCAGTTTCGATCAGCGTGCGCAAAAGATCACAAAAGCTTTTGCAACTATCCTGGATAAGATCGGTATCAATTACGCGATACTTGGTAAAGAAGAAATGTGTACCGGCGATCCCGTTCGCAGGGCCGGCAATGAATTCATGTTTCAAATGATGGCATACCAGAATATTCAAACGCTGAATAATTATGGTATTAAAAAAATTGTGACAGCCTGCCCTCATTGTTTTAATATTTTCAGAAATGAATACCCAGCACTGGGTGGTACTTATGACGTGATACATCATACCGTATTTCTGCAGCAACTGATGGATGAGGGAAGAATCAAACTAAAAGATGGTGGGATATTCAAAGGAAAAAAGATCACTTATCACGATAGTTGTTATCTCGGTCGTGCAAATGATATTTATGAAGCGCCAAGAAAGGTGTTGGAAGCATTTGATGCAGAATTGATAGAAATGAAACGATGCCGCTCAAAAGGGCTTTGCTGTGGTGCAGGTGGCGCCCAGATGTTCAAGGAAGAAGAGAAGGGCACAATAAGAGTGAACTTTGAACGAAGCAATGAAGCCATTGGAACCGGGGCTAATATTATTGCTGCTGCATGTCCTTTTTGTAATACAATGCTTACCGATGGAGTAAAGAATGCGGAAAAAGAAGATTCAGTTAAAGTACTTGATATAGCTGAGTTAGTTGCTGCTTCTTTGGCTTAATTTTGCTTCATGAATCTTGAATATAAAAATCTTCTCAACAAAGAATTTTCTCCCGATAGCCGTGTGTGGATCTATCAAAGCAGTCGCTTATTTACTATCCATGAAGCTTTACAAATAGAAGAATTGCTAACTGAGTTTACGGCGAAATGGCTATCTCATGGTGTCCCCGTAAAAGGTGCGGGTTATTTATTCTTTGGACAGTTTATTATTTTAATAGCGGATGAACAGGCAAGTGGCGTTAGCGGATGCAGCACCGACAGTTCTGTCCGGCTCATAAAGGATATTGAACAGCGTTTTGACGTAAATATGTTTGACAGGACGACCCTTGCATTTGTGGTGAAAGACAAAACTCAGTTACTTCCTTTATCTCAGTTGCAATATGCCGTTGATAATGGTTTTATTAATGCAGATACGTTGTATTTTAATAACCTGGTTCAAACAAAAGAAGAGTTAGAGAATAATTGGATCGTGCCAATAAAGAATAGTTGGTTGACCAGGAAGATAAGCGTGACAAATTAATAGATGAATTACCTGTTTGCAGGAATAAGCCCGTTAAAAAAAGCATCGACGGAACACCTGTTGTCAACAAACCTGAAAGTAAAATTCTTGTTTTCAAGTTTCCATTTATAACTTGAAGTACATCCTCCCTGTTTTTTATTTTTCAACGCATCATTAATAAATGAATCAAGACGATTTTGAAGATCTGGGGTGAATTCAACCAATACCAGTCCAGGTTTTTCAGAGGTGATATTATATATTATTTCCATCCACCTTTTTTCATCCTTTTCAAAAACTTTTACAAATTCCTTTCCGCATCCGAAACAACCACAAAAATTTGCTTCAACTTTAAAATCGCTTTGCAGCATTTTATGCACATCATCCTCTGTGATTTTATTTTTAAAACTGAGGCTTATGAACAGAATTGTGCAAAGGAATATGGCTATTTTAAACGCCCGCATTTCTTACTTTGAGACTAAAATTAATTAATTTTAGAAGACAAGCGGAAGTAGCTCACCTGGTAGAGCGATAGCTTCCCAAGCTATAGGTAGCGGGTTCGAGTCCCGTCTTCCGCTCTTAAATCAATTACTCAGGCATTTTGATTAGTATGGATGCTGTTGCTCCGAAGGAGCAGCGTGTTTATAGAAAACAAATAAATTTTCACAGATCTATTTTGTGTTTCTTACTTCTTCTTTTTTGCTGTCTTTGTAAAATTATACGCCACCGTCAGCCTGTGGTTTTTTGTTTGTGTAGTGCTGGATGAATTCACAATAAAATTTGTTCCATAGGTATCAGACGTGGTGATCTGGTTGCGGAAGGGATCGATGAAATTCAGTGTTACGATAAGTTTCTTGTTGAAGAATTTTTTTTGCACCCCAACATTCATGCTCAAATTCCAGTTTACCGAACCTTGCGGATTAGCAAAACGATTTGATGTAAAGTTGCCGGTGAAGTTCCAAATGTCCTTTATTGAATAATTTCCGTTAAGTGTTGTGGTGAATGATCCACCGTCCCTGTATTTCCGCACGGTCTTGTCATAATCACTGTATTTATTATAAGTATAGCTGGCGCTCCAGTTTACTTTTATTTTTTTATTTATGGTAAAACCGTTCCATGTACTCAGTTCGAATTCTTTTCTATGACTTATATTTTCCCAGGTCACCTGTGTCTTACCGTCGCCTAACAATGTTCTTATTTGTGAAAAAATATCTTCCACCTTATTATAACCGGCGCTAATGTTTATGAAATACTTTGGTTTTGTACGGCCAACGACCAGGTCGAAATTATGAGCCAGCGAAGGCGCTAATTGATAATTTCCAAAGCGAATATTGTAAGGGTCAGAAAAATCAATTGTCGGATTCAATTCAAAGATGCCGGGTCTGCGAATCGTACGCCGATATGATAAAGTCAGGTTAAGGTTGTCATTCCAGTTCTTATTGATGTTGGCAAATGGTAAAAAGTTCCAGTAATTATTGCTCACCTCTTTACCTTCTTTGATCAGGTCGAAATTGATCGTTGTTTGTTCTGCGGCGGCTCCGGCAGTTATACTAAAATGTTCACCGAGTATTTGTCTTATTGAAGCACGGATATTGCTGACATCCTGGTGAAATTTAAAATGATTGCTGAGCAGCTCCATTGGCAGAAAAACTTTTTCTGGCTTTTTGAGATAAGCAGCATCCACCGTAATATGACTGTTGCTCCTGTTGTACGCCGTTCCTAAAGAAAGAAATGTTTTTTTCTCAACAAGGGGTTTGTCATAGCTTATCCTGATATTATACCCGTTGTTCTTGCTGTCGGTTATTTGTTCCTGCGTTGAATCTATTCCGTTCGCTGAATGATCAGGATTAAAGAATTGCTGAAAAAACACCCGATCGCTTTTGTTCAATGAAAAATTTGCACCCGCGATAATTCTCAATTGCTCGCCGGCCACCTTGCCTTTTTTTGTATACGTTAAATTGAATGCCGGATTGTAGTTATCGCCTTCACTTCTTATTGTCCGCTCACTAATCCTGTAAATTTCATCAATGCGATTGACGTTGGTGTATTCTGTTGTATTCCGGTTGTTAAAATCATTCTGGTTGTAAGTAGCAACAAAATTCAGCAATTGGTTTTTTGAAATATCGTAATCGATATTTACGCGAAGATTTGGACGTATACTTTTATTTAAAAATTCATTGCGCGTCAGAAAAAAATTGCTTGAGTCTGCATATATGTTGTTCCTTTCAGAGTTTCCAAAACCATTGAAGCGGTGAAAACCGGCACCGGTATTGACATTGATAGCAAATTTGTTTTTACGGTAATTAAAATTTGCATTCACACTTCCCTCTCCCCTTGTGCCGGCAGAGATGCTTAATCTTCCACCCATTCCAACTTTTCCTTTTCTTGTCGTAATATTTATTATTCCTCCCTGTTCATTCGCATATTGCGGTGGAGGGTTTGTCATCACTTCTATTTTTTCAATTGAGCTTCCTGGCAGTGATTCTAAGAGATCCTGTAATTGTTGAAGATTTAATTCGACCGGCTTATCGTCAATTAAGATCTTTGGTTCCTTTCCTCTCACCAGTATTTTTCCATTGGGGTCTTTTGAAACCAATGGTACATTATTCAGTAATTCGCCTGCGTTGCTTCCGGCCGCAACCGCAGATTCACTTACATTAAAAGTTATATTGCCTTCTTTCGATTGTATCAACGGTTTTTCTGCATACACGACTACCGATTCAAGCTCTTTTGATTTTGTCGATAATCTTATATCGGAAAGATTAAAATCAGATCGTTCCGCACGAACATGAATACTATCAATCCTTAGCGGGGCATAATCAATAAATGAAATACTGACACTGTAGAATCCGAATGCCAGATCAGAAAAGGAAAACTCACCGTTTTTATCTGTAACCCTATTTACCCTGGTGCTTGTTCCTGATAAGGATAATTGGACAGACGCGCCCTGTATCGCCTTTTGACTTATTGAGTCGAGCAGGTTGCCTGAAATAATTCCACCGCTTTTCTTAGTCTCCTGAGAAAAGACCATAAGTCTTAAAAACAGAATAATTGCCAGAAAGCCGAACCTCCTCATAACGCAAATTTAGACGACGTGACTATTGAAAACCTGTTTTTTGGGGCAACGGTTATCGTGATTTAGAATTGGGTCATGCCATCCTGTCACCGACTCGGCTTAATTGCTTAAATTTGCCGCCTGCCTGCCGTTGGGCAGCACCAAATTGAATTTAATGCTTGATTACGTAACAGATAAAGTGCAGGATGAAAGCCGCCAGGGCGAGGCATTGGCTCCGTGTGCCAACGATCCCAACCAATATAAGAAACTGTTTTATATCGAAAGCTATGGCTGCCAGATGAACTTCTCCGATAGCGAGATTGTCGCTTCGATTTTAAACAAAGAAGGATTTGGGGCTACGCGGAATTATGAGGATGCTGATCTGGTTCTCTTGAATACCTGTTCGATTCGCGAAAAGGCTGAGCAAACAGTAAGAAAAAGGCTCACAGAATTCAAAAAGATCAAGGATGCGAAACCTGGAATGCTGATAGGCATGCTTGGGTGCATGGCGGAAAGGTTGAAATCAAAATTATTGGAAGAAGAAAAATTGGTGGATATCGTCGTCGGACCTGATGCCTACAGGGCTCTTCCCGGATTAATATCAGAAGCTGAAAGCGGTCAAAAAGCGGTGAATGTTTTGTTGAGCCGTGAAGAAACCTATGCGGATATTTCCCCTGTTCGTCTTGATAGTAATGGCGTAACAGCTTTTGTAAGCATTATGCGAGGATGTAATAACATGTGTAGTTTTTGTGTAGTTCCATTTACCAGAGGCCGTGAAAGAAGCCGCGATGTAACTTCAACAGTAAAAGAGTGCAGGGACCTTTTTGAGAAAGGATTCAGGGAGGTCACCTTGCTTGGACAGAATGTTGATAGTTATTATTTCGTTGATGAAATAAACGATGAGATAGTAACATTTGCAAACCTGTTAGAAAAAGTTGCGCTGATTTCGCCTTTGCTCAGAGTTCGATTTTCTACATCGCATCCAAAAGACATTACTGATGATGTATTGCACACGATGGCGAAATACGAGAACATCTGCAAGTACATTCATCTTCCCGTTCAGAGTGGCAGTACAAGAATATTACAATTGATGAACCGTACCTACACGAGGGAATGGTATATGGCAAAAGTGGATCGTATCAGGCAAATCATGCCCGAGTGTGGGATCTCTTCGGATATAATCGCTGGGTTTTGTACAGAGGAAGAAACAGATCATAAGGACACACTAAGTATTATGGAATATAGCCGTTATGATATGAGCTATATGTTCTTTTACAGCGAACGTCCAGGCACTCTTGCCGAAAGAAGATATAAAGACGATGTACCGGAACCCATAAAAAAGAAAAGACTCCAGGAAATTGTCGAAATACAAAACAAATTGTCACTTAAGAGTAATCAAAAGGATATTGGAAAAACATTTGCTGTGTTGATCGAAGGCGATAGTAAGAGAAGCGATAAAGACTGGATGGGACGTAATTCGCAAAACAAAGTGATCGTATTCGCCAAAGAAAACTATGAGTTGAAGAAAGGAGATTATGTGAGGGTGAACGTGCATGATTGCACACAGGCAACATTATTAGGAACAATTATAAATTAAGAAAGGATCAATAATAAATGGAGCTTCAAAGTATAAAAAACAGATTTGCAATTATTGGCAACTCCCCTGCTCTTAATTATGCATTACAGGTGGCTGCTCAGGTTGCTAACACGGATCTTACCGTGCTTATTATGGGCGAAAGTGGCGTAGGTAAAGAAGTCTTTTCACAGATCATTCATTCATTAAGTGCAAGAAAGCATAACCCCTTTATCGCCGTTAACTGTGGCGCTATTCCGGAAGGAACGATCGATTCGGAATTATTCGGTCATGAAAAAGGTTCTTTTACCGGTGCAGTTGATAGTCGTAAAGGTTATTTTGAAACAGTGAATGGCGGCACCATTTTTTTAGATGAGATCGGGGAATTGCCGTTGGGGACACAGGCCCGGCTGTTAAGAGTCTTGGAGACGGGTGAATATATTCGTGTGGGTTCTTCCAAGGTTCATAAAACGGATGTAAGAGTCATTGCAGCGACGAATAAAGATCTCCTTGAACAAGTCCATAATGGAAGGTTCAGAGAAGACCTTTATTATCGTTTAAGCACAGTTCCCATTCGCGTGCCTGCATTGCACGATCGTAAAGAAGATATTACTTTACTTTTCAGAAAATTTGCGGTTGACTTTGCTGAGAAATATAAAACCGCCCCGGTGCAATTGGATGATGAAGCAAAAAACCTGTTAATTAACTATCCATGGCCGGGCAATGTAAGAGAATTGAAGAATATTGCAGAGCAGGTTTCAGTTCTATCAGAGGATAAACAAATTTCATCAAAAGAATTATCAAGGTTCCTGCAACCGTATTCAACCAATCGTTTGCCGGTACTGGCGCATACAAATGGAGGCAGCACCGAAAGTTTTGCAAACGAACGGGAGATTTTATACAAACTATTCTTCGATATGAAGAAAGATGTAACGGAATTAAAGAAAATGTTTTTTGAGGTGTTGCAAAATCCGAATGCGGTACAGAATTCTGCATTAATAAATGAGTTAAAGGAATCCGACAGTTACCGGATGAAAAGTCACGAAATAGGACAACCGGTGCTGATGCCTACGGCAACCCAACAACCAGCTTTGCCGGTAGTAATGAATGGCGATATCCAGGAACATGTGGAAGTTGAAGAAAGTCTGAACATAATGGATAAAGAAAAAGAGCTGATCATTAAAGCGCTGAAGAAACATCGTGGTAAAAGAAAAGATGCAGCGCTTGATCTTGGGATAAGCGAAAGAACACTTTATCGTAAATTGAAGGAGTACAATATTGAAGAATAAATCATGAGAAGGTTCAAGGCACAAGGTTCAGGGTTTCAGGTTTCATCCAACAGGATCATCATCCTTGTATCTTGTAGCTTGTTCATTGCCTTCTTCTTTATTGGTTGCAATTACAAATTCAACCAGGTTTCGATCCCGGCAGAGATCAAGACGGTGAGAGTACAATACATCGATAATAAAGCGAGGTATATAAACCCACAATTAAGTCCGCAACTAACGGACAGGCTACGTCAAAAAATTGTAAGTCAGACAAAGCTCACGCAGGTAAATAATGAAAATGCCGATTATGATATTTCGGGTTCCATAACGCAATATGACGTTACAACTTCCGGTATTTCAAGCCAGCAGGTGGCAACGAACCGCTTAACGGTTGGCGTTACGCTTACGCTACTGGATCGTAAAACAGGAAAAGAGCCAAAAAGTATTACAGCAAGCCGCAGCTTCGATTTTTCAGCCAGCTTAACTTTACCACAGGCTGAACAAAGATTGCAGGATGAGATCATCCGCAATCTCACCGATGAGATCTTCAACAAAATTTTTTCGGATTGGTAATTTGTATTTTGCAATATGCATGAACTGATAAATAAGCTTGCTTTTTCATTATTTAAGAAAAACAGTTTGGAGGAATGTGCTGTTGACGAGATCGAGGAACTCGTAAAGCAATATCCCTATTTCTCTTCGGCACAACTTTTATTGGCGGCAAAGAGAAAGCTGACCGGCGATGACGCTTTCGAAACACAGCTGGCCACCACATCGCTTCATGTAAACAATTCGCTTTGGTTAAATCTTTTATTAAGTAATAAGCCGGTGGTGGAAGAAGAGATTGTGGAAGACAATCTTGCGGACACCGAAGTAAATCATGAGCCAAACAACGATGAGTTGGTTTTAGAAAGAAACCGGCGTGAATTTATCCTTGCGTCAGACCATGAGGAGGAAGTAAAAGAGATCCATGAAGAAGAAGTTGTCGTAATCCCGGATCCGACACCGCCCGTTGTTGATAAGAAAGAAACCAGGGACGAAGACAAGCTTGTTTTTGAGCCATATTATACAGTCGATTACTTTGCTTCTCAAGGTATAAAGAATGTTATTGAAGAAAAACCTAAAGATCGCTTTAGCCAGCAATTAAAGAGCTTTACAGAATGGCTAAAGGCTATCAGGCAGATGCCACCGCAACAGATCGCGGCGCTTGCTGATGTTAATGCCGAAGAAAAAGTTGTCCAGTTGGCGACTCATTCACTTGATGAAGAAAATGTTGACACAGAAGCGATGGCGGCTGTTTGGATAAAGCAGGGACAACCCGAAAAGGCAATCAGCATATATGAAAAACTAAGTTTGCTCAATCCCTCTAAAAGCAGTTATTTTGCATCCCTTATTGAAAATTTAAAGAAATCCTGATATGACAGTCATTTTTGTGATATTGATAATCCTCGCCAGTGTTATTCTTGGTTTGATCGTTCTTGTTCAGAACCCCAAAGGCGGTGGCCTAGCCGGGAATATTGCCGGTTTTAGCAACCAGTTTATGGGTGTAAAACAGACCACCGATGTACTTGAAAAAGGAACCTGGATCTTTGCCGCCGTTATCGGTGTTCTTTGTCTTCTCTCTACTTTATTTATATCAGGCAGTTCATCAGGTAGCAGTGGAGCATCTAACAAGGTCAGCAACGCACCGGTTCAACAACCGCAAACAACGCCGGTGAATCCAAACGTTCTCAATCCGGCTCCCGGCATTCAACCACAGCCAACAGCAACTACGCAGTCAACTACTAAGTAATTTTTAGATAAAAGATATTGGAGAACCCTGTCAGAAAGACGGGGTTTTTTATTTATTTTGGAAGACAGGATTTGGAATATTATTTGACATTGTGAGAACTTAGTTTTAAATCCATTTATCTGCCGTCATGCAGGTTCTGTTCAGCTAATTGGAACACTATGAAAAAAACCTTTAGCATTTTATTACTCATCGTCCTTGTGATAGTTCTGTTTGCAGCCTGGAAAGTTTTCGGCCCGTCAGTTTCTGCGCCAAAGGATAAATTTTTTTACATCAAAACCGGTGAAACATTCAGTGAAATGAGAGACCATCTTGTTTCAACTGAAATTGTTTCCTCACCCCAATGGTTTGATTGGGTTGCTGGTGCTATGGGATTCAGTACGGCCAAAGCCGGTAAATACGAGATCAAGGATAACCTGAGCGTGTTTAATCTAATCCGTCTACTGAAAAACGGAAGACAAACACCTGTAAACCTTACCATCACAAAGCTCAGGTTAAAAGAAGACTTTGCACGCAAGCTTGGACAATCTTTCGAATTTGATTCTGCGACTGCCATGAAATTTTTAACCAATAATGATTCGTTAAGAAAGTATGGTCTTGACAGCAACACCGTAATGGCGGCGGTAATGCCTGATACCTATTCGTTTTATTGGAACAGCGATCCAAAAAAAGTTTATCAAAAATTATTTGATAACTGGAAACGATTTTGGAACGAAGATCGAATCAAAAAAGCCAATGCGATTCAATTTACTCCTGTACAGGTTTCTACCCTTGCCTCTATCATCGATGAGGAAGTAAATCTCAAAAGCGAAAAAGAAAAGATTGCCAGTGTTTACACCAATCGATTAAAAATAAATATGCCGTTACAGGCGGACCCTACAGTAAAATTTGCCATAAGAGATTTTGGCTTAAAAAGAATTTATCATAAACATCTTGAGTTTCCATCGCCCTACAATACTTATGCTAACAGCGGATTACCGCCCGGCCCGATCTGTACACCACAACCGGAAACGATCGATATCGTTTTAAATGCACCACAAACGGATTATCTTTATTTTGTCGCCAACAGCGACTTTTCAGGCACGCATATTTACACCAGTAATTATGCTGATCATTTAAAGTATGCTAAGCTTTTCGCGGAAGCACAGGATAAGCAGGATTCGATAAGAAAAGCAAACCGTTAACGGCAAATGCACTTGTTCACGCAGATAAGACGGCATTTCATTACATCTATTCCGGTAAAGCTTGTGATCCGGAAGAGCAAGAACATTATTCTTCCGGGATTTAATGGCATTCCACTTTTTGACGTAGTAAGATTCTTTTTTATCCAGATTCAAAAGACAAGCTTAAATGAAAGAGCTTCGTCCATTGCTTTTAATTTATTGCTCGCCATTCCACCTGCCCTTATTTTTATTTTTACGCTCATTCCCTATTTACCAATTAAAGATCTTCTCGACCAGGTATATGAACTGATACGGGATGTGATCCCTGGAAAACCAAACCATGACCCGATCATAAATTTTTTAAGGGACTTTGCTACCAATGAACGGAGTGGCCTCCTTTCATTTGGTTTCTTACTGGCATTGTACTTTTCATCCAATGCCATGATCGGCATAATGAATTCATTTAATAAAATGAAATACATCGGTTTTTCTGAGCGTCATTTTTTTCATGATCGCTGGGTTGCGATCAAGCTTACGCTTATTTTGTTTTTAATACTCTTACTTTCAATAGTTGCGCTGGTAACGCGTGGTGCGGTGCTAACCTGGCTGGGCATCGAAGATCCAATTATCCGGGCCATCATTTTCAATGTCCGGTGGATCGTGATCCTCATGTTGTTCTTTTTTATCATTTCTTTTATCTACCGGCACGCACCAGCAGTGCATAAAAAGTGGAAATTCATTAACCCCGGCTCTATTCTTGCTACATTCATGATGATAGCGTTCACAATGGGATTTTCATATTATGTTGTGAATTTTGGCAACTATAATGAGTTATATGGCTCGATCGGAACGATCCTTTTTTTTATGTTGATGGTCTATTTTAATTCGCTGGTACTGTTAATCGGTTTTGAATTAAATGTGAGCATATCATCCTTACGCAAGCTTGCTGACCAAAGGAAAAATGCAGGGTCGGGCGGCTAGGAAAATTTCAAAAAATAACCGGAACTTTATACACTTAAACATTAAACAATGAAAAAAATGTTTTTTGCCGCGGCTGCCGTTGCCGCGATATCATTTGCCTTTACAACCTATAATGACGTGCTTCCTATAGGTGCAGCTATTCCAAAGGCTGACCTTAAATTAAAAGATATTTCAGGCAAAGAAGTGACTTTAAAAGAGGCGAAAAAGAAAAATGGGTTATTGGTAATGTTCAGTTGCAATACCTGCCCCTGGGTTATCAAAAATCAGTCGAGAACAAAAGACATAGCCAATTACGCTCTTTCAAAGGAAATAGGAGTTATTCTTCTTAACTCCAATGAGGGTCAGCGGGATGACGCCGACTCTTTTTCTGAAATGAAAGAATACGCTACTAACCAGGGATACAAATGGTACTATGCAGTGGATGCCGATAACGTGTTGGCTGACGAGTTTGGCGCCAATCGTACCCCCGAGGTGTTCTTATTTAATGCAGAGGGAAAACATGTGTACCACGGAGCGATAGATGACAATCCGGGCGATGCCGCGGGTGTGTCAAGAAAGCACCTGAAAGAAGCCATTGACGAAGTGGTATCGGGAAAAGACGTTAGCGTAAAAGAATCCCGTTCAATGGGCTGCCAGATAAAGAGAAAAGGATAATGTTGCAATCTTATTTGTAAATCTCCGGATGACCTCCGGAGATTTTTTTATTTTTCTTATGGAATTCTTAAAACTGGGAATCTAAGCAGAAGATTAGTAACCACACCAATTCGTTAACCTTTCCGGATCTGAATTTATTTCAAGTAACCTTCAGAGACCGGATTAAAAACCCCCCGCTTATGAATCCCAGGACTATCATCAACAGAATGATCATTCTCTCCGTTTTTGTAATTGCAGGTTATTTGCTTGCCCGTAGTTTTTATTATGGCAGTTTTATCGGTATTGTGCTGGCCCTGGTTGCCATAGCTGCATGGACATATTTTCTATACCAGCTAAATAAGCTACAGGCGAAGGCCGATGCTGAAGCTTTAGAGGAATTACCGGGCGGTTACTGATCGTTCAATAATTTCTTAATCTCAGATTCAAATTTTTCTTTGGGCATTTCTTCTTCAAAAAAGCTGCGATGCCCTTTTTTATTATTGATAAACAGCGTGGCAGGCATTACGCCCGACCATTTTGCATCGATTTTAGGACAGAAGTAATCCGCGTTTGTTTCATCAAGCCATACAACAGGTGAAGAGAATTTTCTTTTATTTGCAAAGCCGCTGATCTTATTATATTCTTCTTTAAAATCAAGACTGACCAGGAGGAGCTGTACTCCCTTTTCATTTTTTGGATTATACTTTTTAATGGTTTCCTCGAAATAGGGAATTTCTTTTAAACAGGGAATACAATAGGTAGCCCAAAAATTTACAACAATTGGGGTTTCACTCTTCGCAATGTATTCTTCAAGGTCTGTGATCTTCCATTTGGGTATCGCCCTGGAACCTGCTTCCTTACAAGAGAAAAATGTTACAAATGCCAGTATCAACAACCCAAGTTGAATAGTGATCCCGATAGCCATCGGGATTGACAATTGAGCATTGTATACTTTATTGCTTATTGCCCCTTGCCTATTGCTCATTGTTTCCTTCATAGCTCCATTTATCCATCAGGTCTTTTAAAATTTTTCCATTCAACTTTGGTTTATCATAATGGCCTGCCAGCTTTTTCTGCCGGTATGCTTCGTATAAAGTTACAGCGCAGGCAACGCTAATATTCAGCGACCTTATAATTCCTGACTGCGGGATAATGAAATTCCCATCAGCCAACCTCCTTATTTCTTCAGACACACCGCTATGCTCATTGCCAAAAACAAGCGCCGTTGATTGTGTCAGATCTATCTCATACAAGTTTAATGCATCACCGCTTAAATGTGTAGTTAAAATTTTTGAATATTTTTTACGGAGTTCTGCAAAACATTCATCCGCGTTTTCAAATTGATACACGGTCAGCCATTTTGCGGCACTGGAAGAACTTTTTGCTCCCCATTTTTTATGTCGTGGGATCTTTGTGTTTAGTACATATATCTCCTGCACTCCTACTGCATCACATGTTCTCATCACCGCAGATATATTATGTGGATCAAAAACATTTTCCAGCACAACGGTGATATCGTTTTGTCTTTTGCTTAAGACAGACTCCAGTTTAGACTTTCGTTCAGGTGTCATAGAAACTTCGGAACTCTTGTACAGGTAAAAATAAAGAAATGGTCTGTGCTTCCTTACTTAACTTTGAAATTAAAGCAATCGAAGAAATATGCATTCCAACACAAAGGCAATACGAACAAGGGTAAACCAGACTGATGAAATGGAACACACAACGCCGCTTTTTCTTACAAGCAGTTTTTCTTTTGATACGGCTGAAGAAATGCGTGCTGCATTTGCTGATGAAACAGATGATAATATTTACAGTCGTTTCAGCAACCCCAATGTACAGGAGTTTACGGATAAGATGATCGCATTGGAAGGCGCTGAAGCAGGTTATGCAACAGCATCGGGTATGAGTGCCGTATTTGGATCTTTTTTGGCTTTACTAAAGAGTGGGGATCATTTGCTTTCATGCCGGGCGTTATTCGGAAGCACTCATAATATTATCACTAAGTATCTTTCCAAATATGGTATTGAATACAGTTATGCAGATGCAACGGCAAGCATTGAGGAATGGAAAAAGCTCATCAGGCCAAACACGAAAATGATCTATGTGGAAAGCCCGACAAACCCCGGACTTGAGATCATCGATATAAATGCATTGGCCGAACTTGCCCATGCTCACAATATTATTTTGAATGTTGATAATTGCTTTGCCACGCCTTATGGACAATTACCAATAAAACTTGGTGCAGACCTGGTGTTGCATAGCGCAACAAAATGGCTGGATGGCCAGGGACGGGTGCTTGGCGGCGTCATTGTTGGCAAAAAGGACCTGATCAATGAAATCTATTTGTTTTGCAGGAATACAGGGCCGGCACTATCTCCATTTAATGCATGGGTACTAAGTAAAAGTTTAGAAACGCTTGATGTAAGAATGGAGCGTCATGCTTCCAATGCAACGTGGATCGCAGAAAAATTACAAGGGCATGCGGGGATCAAGTGGCTGAAGTATCCTTTTCTTTCGTCGCATCCGCAATATGAGATCGCAAAAAAACAAATGCTAAGCGGTGGTGCACTTTTTTGTTTTGAATTAAAAGGCGGATTAGAAGCCGGTAAAAAATTTCTTAATAATTTGAAACTGCTTTCGATGACCGCCAACCTTGGAGATACAAGGAGTATTGCAACACACCCTGCAAGTACTACGCATGCAAAACTTAGCCCAGAAGAAAGACAAGCTGTTGCCATTACGCCTGGTTTGATCAGGATCTCTGTTGGTCTTGAACATCGTGAAGATATCCTCGATGATATTTTACAGGCACTCGAGAAAATTTAATGTTAAATGGTTTCATTGCTAATTATTCTTCCCTGGTTCACCATTTAACCATTAAACAATTTGGCAATCAAATACTATGCTTTTCCATCCACTCAAACAAATGCCTTGAAATAGTTTCTGTTTCTACCAGAAAGCCATCGTGACCATAATCAGAAGAAATAATATGAAGGGTTGAATTCGGAATATGCTGAGCAAGGAACTTTTGTTCCGCGACGGGACAAAGAATATCGCTATCGATCCCAATCACCAGCGTTGGTTGTGTAATATTTTTTAACGCTTCTTCTAATGTTTCAAATCTTCCACGTGCAATATTGTGACTATCCATTGATTTTGTAAGCAACCAGTAACTCTGTGTATTAAATCTTTCGGCAAGCTTATTTCCCTGGTGCAGGATATAGGAAGATGCTTTGAAGTTATCTGTCTTTGAAAGATCATTGTCAGTTTGCTTGTCGTGAAATATTTTATAATTACGATAAGTAAGCATCCCAATCGCCCTTGCTGCTTTGATTCCATATTTGCCTGCATCGGCAGCATCATTTTTCCATGTCTGATCTGCTTCTATTCCTAACCGCTGTGCTGTATGAATTGCAATACCCCATGCACTCTCCGCTGCAGAAGTAGTGATAACAAAATTGTTCTCTATTACAGCAGGTTCCATTAGGCACCATTC
>Ga0075419_10000456_pt1 | contig 25484 bp, 25 predicted proteins | sample SoiMetdeltSBSDD3_FD_76900 | JGI IMG/M metagenome (GOLD analysis project Ga0075419, IMG submission 76900) | Bulk soil microbial communities from a Populus tree surrounding site in Tennessee, USA - Soil MetaG P. deltoides SBSDD3 | ecosystem: Environmental > Terrestrial > Soil > Tree plantation... | reverse complement strand
TGATGGCCTCTTTCAATTGGAGGATTTCGCCCCGGACGTCGACGGTAATTTTTTTCGAGAGGTCACCGTTGGCCACGGCGATTGTGACTTCCGCGATATTACGCACTTGTGCAGTCAGATTGCCGGCCATTTGATTGACCGAATCGGTGAGCTCTTTCCACACGCCGCTGGCACCTTTGACCTGTGCCTGACCGCCGAGTTTGCCTTCGGTCCCGACTTCGCGTGCGACGCGCGTGACCTCGGAGGTAAAAACCGCCAACTGCTCGATCATTTTATTGACCAGTTTTGCACTGCGAAGGAATTCGCCTTCGAGCGGCCGTCCATCTTTCTCCAGTGCCATGGCCTGACTAAGATCACCTTTGCCGACTGCGCCGACGGCACGCGTGACCTCGGTCGTCGGGGATGCGAGGTCGTCGATTAACGTGTTGAGCGACTCGATTTCATCCGACCACCCTCCCGTGACACCAGGCACCGACAACCGCTGTCGCAACCGCCCTTCCTTCCCGACGACGCGCGAAATCCGGACGACCTCCTCTGCCCGCCTTTGACTGACAGAAAGAATATCGTTCATTGTGTCGGACATTTTCCCGAGTACGCCCGTCCATGTGGCCGGCAACCGCACGGAGAAATCTCCATTGCGGTACGCCACCATGACCTTAAGAATTTCGCCAAGTTGCTCATTGACGTCATGACGGCGACGGGTCCCCCCATTCGCGGCAACCGGTGCATCCTCAAGAGCCGTGGCTTCTTGCTCATCGTTCTGGTGTTTCATTGTGCCTCCCGGCGGGCAAAACGGTAGAACGTTCACGCGTTGGTCGAGATGAACCGAGGCAACGTACCGCGAGGGGAGAGAATTTGCTAACTAGGGAGACCCCTAGTACGCAAGTCTTTGACGTCGTGGCCGTTTTTTGCAGCTATAGATGGTGTGAAGTACAAGTTCTTACAGAATAATTTCCAGGTCCCCACGCAAGAGTGACGGCTAGCCCAAACCCGAGGAACCCATTCATCGCTTTATGGCGCTGAATGACCGGTTTCGCCTGTGGAGGGTCTTGTGATGTTGTTCGAGCTTTCAAAGACTTGCGTTGATAAGAGAGGCCGGTTCACGACAGGGACGCTAGGTCGGCCCGCTGGCCCTGATTTCAAGCGCACGTGCTAGCGGTCACCACAAGGCGTTTACATGGGAACCTTAGAACACAAGAACACAGGTTTGCCGCCGCACAGAGACCAGGATGTCGCCTGAGCGCAGGGGGTTACGCTTCACGAAACTCCGTCTTCCTCCAATGCCTGGCGAAGCAAGACTTCACGCAACAACGTTTCCAGGTCTTGATGCATTAACTGGATGCTGGATTCCAATTGATGCAGCATCGCCTCGCGCACATGCAAATCTTCGCTGTCATAGAGTCCGCCTTCTCCGAACAGGAGGTCCTTGCGCTGCTTCTCCTGCTGCGAGCCTGGCGTTCCCAATCGTCCTTCTTCGTTCCACGTCTGAATAAGCACATCGCGCAAGCTATGTCCCTCCAGATCACGGATATCGGGTTCAGTCAAGAACCGCCAGACGCCGGGAGAAAAAAAGTCCTTTTCCTTGCCCTCGCCGTTCCAAAATGCCTGCAGATGATTGTGGGGGTGCGTGAATTCCTGTCGGACCTTGGTGAAATTAGCGGACGTACCGAAGAGGACTTCCAAAGTTCCGCCCGCGACCGAAGCAATGTCTGCGGCATCTCCCGCTCTTGTCGCCATGCCGATTCCACCCGACAGAATATTCGCTAATCCGCCCGCGATAATGCCGAGAATCGTCTGGGTCGTCGTCCGGCTGGTCTGCACTTGCTTGAGGCGGTCCTGCACCTCATCGGCGCGTTGAACTTCGCATTCTATCTCGGCGACCAGGCTTGAGACTTCCATGTTTGCGAGCTGCAGCCGCGTGGTGAATTTGCGACGGGCTCGCTCAATCTCTGCAGCGGGGGCGCGCTGATTTTCCAGACGTGCGAGATGGTTGAGCACCGGCAGAAGATCCATGACGTCGGCGACATGCACGGCGATCGTCGAATAGAGTTTGACGGCCTCTTGCCGTTCGGCCGACACGCTGGGCGCAGCCGGCTTATCCATCTCGCTGAGCGGCATGCGGCGGAGATCCATCGAAGCAGGCAGACACCGGCGATCAAACGCGGTCGCTTTGCCCGGTGGTAATGTCGAGGCACAGGCAGCGAGGAGCAGGGAAGAAACCACAACCAAATAGAGCGGGGTGGATCGCATGGCGCGTCGATCGCTCCTTCATGCCGCCGCCTGGCGAGCGTCCTGCTCCAACCGGCGATGAAGTAGGGCCAGCACCGCTGCCTCTTCAGGCGGAAGATCCCGCACGTGCGAGCGAAGCTCCCGGCCGGCCCGGCGATTGAGCGAAGCGGCAAGCGTCCCGTCGAAATACGCGTTGACGATCTCGGGATGGACATAGCACTTCCGGCAGACGGCTTTGGTGTTGCCCAGCCGCTTGGCCACCGTTTCGATGGCCCTCAGCACGTTGCGTTTCGCTTGCGCCTGCGAATCGACGGCACTGAATTCCCTGAGGGCGTGAGCCGCAAGGACGGTGCCGGCCCATGTCCGAAAATCTTTGGCGGTGAACTCATCGCCGGCGATGGTCTTCAGGTAGGCATTGACGTCCGCTGCGTCGATCGTCCGCCGCTGCCCCGTCTCATCGAGGTACTGAAATAGTTCGAATCCGGGAAGGTCCCGGCTTTGGCGCACAATGGACGCCAAGCGGCGATCCTGCAGATCGACGGCATGAAGGATGCCGCTTTTCCCGTGGAACTGAAACCGAAGGGCGGAGCCGTTGACCCGGACATGGCGGTCACGCATGGTGGCGAGACCGAAGGAATCGTTTTTCTTCGCGTATTCCTCGTTCCCGACGCGAATAAGGGTGACCTCCAACAAACGCACGATGGTGGCGAGGATCTTCTCTCTGGGAAGGCCTTTTCGAGCGAGGTCCTTCTCCACGCGTTGCCGGATTAGAGGAAGCGCGCGCCCGAACGCGATCATCCGTCCGTATTTGTTTCCATCCCGGACTTCGCGCCATCGTGGATGGTACCGATACTGTTTGCGGCCGCGGGCATCCCGGCCTGTCGCCTGTACGTGCCCGTCGGCATCCGCACAAATCCAGACATTCCGCCAGGCGGGCGGTACGGCAAGGGAACGGATCCTGGTTAACGTTTCCCCGTCACGGACCGACTGGCCGTCCGGCCACAGATACTGCATACCCTTTCGATGTCGGACCCTCGAAATGCCCGGTCCCCGATCATCCACGTAGTGCAAACCGGCCGAGCGAGCGACGGATTTTCCGTCGGCAACGGCCTGCCCTCCGACATGTGGACTCTGGACGGGCTTTCGCCCGATGTTGCGCACCCTCTCACTCATATCTCAAAACTGCGATCCCCAATGACACTGCTTCTCCATGGCGAACCAGGAGCTGCTGCACCGACTTTCATCCTTCAATGGCTCAGCCCACCATAGTATGGACATGATTAAGCCGCTCTACGGCCGGATTTCCGCCCGCGTGCTTTGGCTGGGGCGGCCGGCATGCGAGCTTTCCCTTTGGACTCGACACTCTTCTTCAAAAGAGCCATGAGATCGATGACTTCCCCTTTTGCCGGCCGCTTCCCTTCTTCGGGCGACGGTTCCGTCACGACTTCGGTTTGTCCCGCCTTGATGCGCTTCTCGATCAATGCCAAGAGATCTTCATGATACGTATCCTTGTATTCCTGAGGTTTCCAGGCGGCGCTCATGCCGTCGACCAACCGGCGAGCCATCTCGATTTCACGAGCATTAACGCCGACTGTTTTGAGATGACTCGAGGGCAGGTCAAGCTCGGCCGTGTCACGTAACTCGTTACTGTAGCGAAGCGTGTTCATGACAATCACGTCTCCTACTGGGATGAGAGCGGCCACGTACTGCCTGGTGCGGATGACCACGTTGGCAATACCGGTCTTCCCGGTTTGCTTCAGCGTTTCGCGTAAAAGCGCATATCCTTTATGTCCGCGTTTATCAGGGGCCAGGTAATAGGGCGTCTCAAAGTATATGGGTTCGATCTCTTCCTGTTTCACGAAGGTCAGGATGTCGACAGTCTGCGTGGCTTCCACGTTCGCGCGCCTGAAATCTTCATCGGTCAACACGACGTACCGGTCCTTTTCGTATTCGTATCCCTTCACGATGTCGTCCCACGTCACCTCTTTGCCGTTCTCTTTGTTGTAGCGCTTGAATCCAACCGGCTTCATATTCCGACGGTCGAGCATGGTGAGGTCAAAACTGTTGCGCTTCTCGGCGGAGTACAGTCCCACCGGGATGTGAACCAATCCGAAACTGATCGCGCCTTTCCAGACTACCCGCGGCATAAGCACTCCCCATTGATCTCTGTTCCCGAGCGCATGAGTCGTCCATACGGTCTCGGGACAGTGATCATTCAATCCATTAGGCTGCCTGCCTCACCTCGCCTTTGTGCCCTTCCCGTTCCAGTGACGCCAGTGCAATCTCCGCGTTGATTTCGCCGCCAAGCAACAGCACCATCCCGCTCCAGTAGAACCAGAGCATCAGGACAATGACCCCCGCGATCGAGCCGTAGACTTTGTTGTAATCGCCAAAATTGTCGACATACGCTTTGAAACCGAGGGAGACGACCAGCCACATGCACACGGCGAATACGGAACCAGGTGTGATCCAATGCCAGCGTTTCTCTCGGATGTCCGGGCAGATGTGATAGATCGCGGCAACGACCACGAGCATGAGGCCGACGATGATCGGCCATTGCAAGACATTCCACAGCCAGGTGAAGGCGACACCGAGCCCGAACAGGTTCGCGATCCAGCGCCCGATCGTCGGCCCGTACAACACGAGCGCCATCGAGAGAATGACGAAGCCGGCAAGACCTATGGTGAGCACCAGTGCAGTCAGTCGTACGCGCCAAAATGGACGTCGGTCCTCCTTCACACCAAACACGACGTTGAGAGCGTCCATGATCGCCGTGACACCGCTGGACGATGCCCACAGAGCTCCCAGTGCGCCGAGGGAGAGAATGTTGGCCCCGCTGCCTTCTGCGACTTGGGTGAGGAATCGCTCGACCATGGAGAGCGCATCCTCCGGCAGCACGTTACGCAAATAGCTCATCAGTTCAGGCATGAAGCTCTGGACTGAAAAGAGGCCCATCAGAGCGGTCAAGAAAATTAAGGCGGGAAACAGGGCGAGCAGGGCGTAATAGGAGAGTTGGGCGGCGCGACCAAGCAGCTCGTGGTCTTGGCTTTTGCGCCAGAGCCGCCGTCCAAGTTCGGCGAGGCTCATGCCGCCCAGCGTCCATGGATGGGGAACTGTGCGACGGATACTGGTCGACGCGCCGGCGGTGCGACTCATTATGCGACTCGTTCGAAGCCGGGGAGTATCGCTTTGAAGAAGGCGTTTTGCACCAACTTCGCGACGACCTGCCACGTATTGGCCTGCGGATTTTCAACCGGTCCCGACAGATTGGTGACGGTTGCTGCTTCATCACGCGGTTTATTTTCGAAGATGCCGAGCACGCCGCCGGCGACCGCTTCCCACACCTTTTTCGACAAGGCTTTATCCTTATCCTGTTCGGCATCATAGACTTCGACATCTTTGAGCATCGGCTTGACATAGCCGCGGATCTGATTATCCTTCACCGTCATCTCACTGAAGAATGCAAACGTGCCTTGGTGGATATCCATGTCCCCATGCGCACGCAGGACGTCATTGAAGGCGCTGACATTTGTTTTAACGATTTTGGCGTTGAGACTGAAGTCCGGCCGGGGCTTCTCCGGACGGAATGTGGCGTTCATCACGGTGGGACCGCTCCCCATGAATTTGCCCGTGATCTTGACGACTCCTGTTCCTTCTTCGAGCCGGTTGCTGAGGTTTTGCAGCTCGGCCTCCATGTCGGTGAGAAAGACACGATAGTCCGGCGACGTGGCCTTATTGACGAACCCGATCTCGCTATTGCGAATCTTCCCCTGCTCGACTTTGACCCGCATTGTTGAACCGTGCTGTGCTTCTTTAACGGTTTCCGCCGCCTTCTTCACCCGTTGGACTTCTTTATGCTTCGTCGCCGCCGAGTGCACGTAGTCAATGTTGGCATCGTCCAATTGGAACTGGTTGATGGCCACGACGGAGGACGTTTCCGAATATTGCACGTGGCCGTTCGCATCAAGCACCCCTTCACGACATTGCACGTTGAAGCGTCCGGCCACCGGCAGCAAATTCTTGAGTTGCAGCCGCTCGATTTTCAGATCCGCATCCACTTTCGGAACTGGGATGGCGAACCAATCGGCCCTGCCCTCTAGATTGATTTGTGATTGGTCGGGAAAGTTCGCGTGTACGCGAAGCTTCGAAGGATATTCGTCGTTCTCTCCACGCCTGTTGGTTATGTTGGTCGCTTCGATATCAAACCTTTCGACACGGAGCGGCTCAGAAGCCGCCTTGCCGTCATCATAAGTCATGTGTCCGTTCGTCACGTATAAGGCGCCGCGAAATACCATACTCTCCCGTAAACGGTCTTGCCAGGCCTCCGCCTCTTCCTTCACCACTTCTTTGTCGCCTTTCCGTAAAAATCCGTCTACATGCTTTTGGGTGAAGGCAAACACCGGTTCCTCAATCCGAAGATCGGCGCCGATTTTCCCCAGCAACAAAGGACCGAGTTCTGCATCGGCGCTTATATTCGGAATCGAGACAACGGGGGGATCTGGATGAATATCCTGGCGGACGACAATGTCACTAATCGCAACGGACAAGGTGAGCGGATGGAGGTCAAGCGCACCAATGGTGATATGAAAGCCCGGAAGGCGCGAATTGGCTTCAGCCTCAATGTACCGACGAAGCGGCTCGTCGACCACGGCGGCGAGAATCACCACGGCGAGAATCACTACCCCGACGGCAACCAGCGCAATCGTCCACGCGCGACGGTGCTTCGACATGCCCTTCGGTGACGGATTTGTATCAGATAGGACCCGAGATCGGACAGAAGAGGCCCTCTTGCCGGGTGCCGACGACACCGTGTTACTCGTCGAACGTCCGCCGCCCGCCTGCAACATGCTCAGCTTTCCTGCTGGGCCGGCTGAGTTGGTCAAGAAGAGATTGGCCTGCGATACGAACCAGGTCTTGAAGGAATAAACGGCCTGCGTGAAGCGCGGTGTTTTGCAACCTGCTCCGCTCCTGCGCTAATTCTTGCGTCAGTTCATTCCACATGTCATGCAGCGGTCTCCAGAGTTCTGTTGGTGGGTTAGATCGTGACCCTTCCCGGCTGTGACCGGTTTCTGCTCGACGGGGAGCTTCACGCCCGTAAAATGGATACACGCCGCTCGGCAGATCGGGCTGCCCTCTTTCGGGCATGACATCCGCCCCCGAGGCGCGGGGAGGATAGTAGGGATACACTCGGGCCCCCCGCCTATGCTGTTCCGCCAGACCAGCCAACAGACCTATCGCGATCGCGGTTCCCACCATGACCCAGGGCCTTCGACCGGCTTGGAGGGAAGGGTTCAATTGCTGAGTGGTGGATTCGATCCAATCGGCGGCCGTGGTCTTGGCCTGGTCGAGTGCGTCCAATGCCACGGTTTTGGAAGTCTGAACCGTCTCTTGGACTCGCCGTTCCAGTGTCTGTATCTTGTCGGCCAACGCCAACCTGGTCTGGAGAATGTTCTTCAGATCCTCTTCAACAGCATGCGCTCTTTGATCCATTGGACATTTTCCTTCATCGTGTGGAGACTCCGACGAGGTGTGGCATGGACCGTCCCAGCCAGCGACCGCGCCCGGAGGATGAGCGTCAAACCCACGCCGGCCAGAATACCTCCCACCGCTCCGTAAGAGGCCCATAATGGGAGCCCAGTCCATTCGTGTAGGCCGTGCACCAACATGAGCAACAGGAATAACGCCCCCAGAGCGGCGAGGACTGCTCCGACTCCGAACCCCGACGCGGCTCGCCCTGCCTTTGACAATTCCAACTTGACCTCGTCCCGCAGAAGTTGGGCTTCCTGCCGCATCAGCACTTTGGCATCGTCGAGAATGCCCGTCACTAGGTGCATGAGCCCATAGCCAGTCCGTGGGGGTGTGTCTTGCATCATCACCTCAACCGTCGCGCGAGAAGATAGCCGAGTCCCAATGCCAGAAGGAGTGTGGGCCAGGGATAGCGCTCAATCATCGATTCGATGCGGTCTGACCACTGGTTCCAACCAACGGATGATACCGGTGGCTCATCAAGCACAGCGGATTTGTCGGTTGTGATCGTCCCTCCTAGCCCATATTCAGGTTCGAGCATACGGAACCCTCTTTCACAAAGCCCTTGTCGTAAATCTGCCGCTGTTCTTTTGACGATACCATGCACCGGTGACCCACCAACTGGGATGAGCCCTAGAGCCGGCATGTCACTGTTTGGGGGAGTTACGAGAGCCGTTCGAGGACGGCGATCGGCGCGTGGTGCAGCACTTTCGCAATAGAGAGAACACGCCGGCCATTGACCGATTCCGCCGTCACGACTTCGCCTGTCAGGAGGTTGCGGAACTCACTTAGCGCGGGCCCCGGAGGAGCGATCATCCAACTGTCCTCCCACACTAACGGACCGACCGGCGGGTGCTTGCTGTCAGGGTTCAATGTGGCCACGAGCCGGGGGACGATCGTCACGAGAGCCTGATTTTCATACAGACGGGCAAACGCGCAGAGGTGTTGTTTCTTGCTGCCACCGCACTCCAACTGGACATACTCCCCCCGTTGGAACAGTTCTGGATGGAGCCGACGATATTCCAGGCCGGTCATGATGGTGTACATCTTTGCCCGGCCATCCTGCGCCTGCTCGAAGAGACTCCGAGCGAACTCCGCGCGGTCAGACCCTAACTGCTTGAGGGTTGCTCGCAGTTCCTCCGCCATAGCCGCACGGACACTATAGTCCACGGCACCCCGGTTGTCGGGATCCACGAGATGAAAGGACCAGAGTTCGGTTCCCTGATAGAAGTCCGGGACGCCGGGCGCAGTCATTTTTAACAGTAACTGTCCCAACGAGTTGTAGAGACCATATCGTGCCACTCGCTCTTGAAAGGGAAGAAAGTCTTCCAGAAAGCGGTTTGAGGTCGTTCGCTCCAACACGGCCTCAACGAAGGTCTGCATGGACTGGTCGTACGCGGGGCTGGGGTTGATCCAGCTCGTATGCACCTTGGCCTCATGCACGGCCTTCTGCATATAACGCTGGATACGTCCGCAAAATTCACGGTAGGCTTCATCCCCCATCGCTTCCAACGGCCAGGCGCCAATCAGCGTTTGATAGAACAGGTACTCGTCGTTGCGGTCGGGCATACGCTCGCCTTCACTCTCACGCAAGTGCCGCCGGTTCAAGCGACTCCATCGGCTGACCTTTAATTTCCATTCTTGCGGCCATTCCGACAGCACGTTAATTCGCGCGCGCATGTCCTCGCTACGCTTCGTGTCGTGCGTCGCCGAGGCAGACAGCGCGTGCGGCCACCGGGACTGGCGTTCCCACATTCGTTTATGGAAGTCCTCGACTGAGAAGCCGAACTGCTCCGGCTCGCCGCCTACCTCGTTCAGCGAGACCAGGCGATGGTAACGATAGAACGCCGTGTCCTCGACGCCTTTCGCCGTGACAGGGCTCGTGGTTTGTTGAAATTTCATGACGAAGCGCATTTGTTCGTTCTGATCGTCTTTGGTACGGGCCTCGCGCTGCTTGAGGAGGATTGAGCGGATGAAATCGAACACCTGCCCGCTGATGGCCGGATTTCGTCGTTTGGCACGGGCCACCGCCATATGGATGTAGGCCCGGTCGCGGTCGGCTACCGTTTCTGTGACTTCGGTCACGTACGTCCGGTAAACTGGAAAACAGGCGATGATTTCCCGGATCGCATGGGTCAGGTTGTTCAACGTGAAGTCGCGGGACCGTCGGTCCCGTTCAGAGATGCCGTTGAGTTGGTGGCCCAGCACGTTGATCTCGCTCGCCATCGAGACACGCATGATCAACCGCTTGCAGCCATAGACCAGATCGCCATACTCGTCCCGACGGTCGATAGTTTTCGCATACAAATCGGTAAAGAATTGCTCGTGAGCACCGGCGACGAAAAGCCCATTGACCTGATTGAGGAAATCATACCCTGTGGTTCCCTGCACCGGCCATGATTCCGGCAGGGGTTCATCCTTGCCAAGAATCTTTTCGACAACGAGATAGAGGGGGGCTTGATCACTCTCCCGTTGCGGCTGCAAGAACTCGCGCAGTTGTCGAAGGTATTGTCCCGGATCATATAAGCCGTCCACGTGGTCGATGCGACATCCACGGACCATTCCCTCCCGCACCAGGCGCAACACGAGTTGGTGGGATTCCTGGAAGACGGCCTCTTCTTCCATGCGGATGGCGGCGAGTTCGTTGATGTCGAAGAATCGGCGGTAATTAATTTCCTCTGATGCCACTTTCCAAGACGCCAGGCGGTACGCCTGTTCGTTCAACAGCGCATCGAGGAGATCGAAGCTCTCCGACCGTCCCCGTTCCCCGTTGAAGAGGCGCACGTTTTCCAGAACGAAGGTGCGGATGACCGGACTGCTGTCCATCAGCGCGGCCAGCCGCTTCTTGACGATTTCTTTCTCGCGATAATGCTCTGTAATCCGTTCGGGATCGCGCTCGGCGGCGCCGGGGAGGTTCTTCAACGCCGTCAGAATGCTTTGAAGTTCCAACACGGGCATGGCCTGTTCCCCCTCGGCGACCAGGAGATCGAGGCGGTGAGAAAGGATGTGCGTCCACGTCTTCGATGCCAACGGCAGGTTGTGCTCGAAATAGCGCAGAAAAAATGCGCCGTCTTCGTACATCAGCTCGATTTCCTGGCTCTCAAGGACTGCGCCGTACTGATCGGCGAGAATCGGCAGCAGGACCTTGTTTTCCAGTTCGCGTTTGATGGGATGCCAATCGATGTCGAAGGCCGTCGCATACCGTGAGCTTGGGCCGTTCTCCAAGACATCCCTCCACCACCGGTTCAGCGTCTTGGCGATTCCCATGTGGTTGGGCACGACATCCAGCACGATCCCGAGGCCGTGTTGTTGGACCGTCCGGACAAATTCTTGAAACTCCTCTTCGCTTCCGAGCTCGGGATTCAAGAGGACGGGATCAATGACATCGTATCCATGGTCGCTGCCTGGCGTGGCTTTGCTGATCGGGGACAAGTAGCAATCGGTAATTCCCAAGGCATGCAAATAAGGCACGGCCTGTCGCGCATCCGCAAAGGTGAACCCGCGATGCAATTGCAGCCGATAGGTGGCCAATGGGATCGCGGTCGGAGTGCCAGCGCTCATGATGCGCGTCTCAATGTGTGGGGATTGTCGGACGAAGGATGCGGGAGGACCACGAGACCTGAAGGCGAAACATGGAAGCGTTTCCGGTCGTGTCCCGCGTCGTAACCGATGCGACTGTACGCCGGAACTATGCTGCGCCGGTCTGCGATCACTCGTCGCAACCGCGCGTGAGCGCCGATCAGCACGTCGTCCAGAATGACACACTCCTCCAGATGGGCTCCCTGTTCGATCCGCACTCCGCGGCCGATGATCGACTTCCGGATATCCGCGTCAACGCAGTGACTGCCCTGCCCGATCATTGAATCGTCGACGCGAGTCCGGACCAGACCGGCCATGGGACCGTCATACCCGCTGGAGAGTATCGGCCAGGCCGTATTGCGTAAATCAAAGGGAGGATGTTCACCCAGGACATCCATGTTCGCTTGCCAATAGGCTTCCAAAGTCCCCACGTCCCGCCAGTACCCCTGTTCTTCGTACGGGCGCAGTCCCGGAATTGCGTTGTTGTGAAGGTTGTAGATGTAGACGCGATGGTCCTTTAGCAATTCCGGGACGATGTTGCGCCCAAAATCATGCGGGCCCGGTCGCGAGGCATCGCGCTTCAACAACGGAACCAATGTGTCGGTCTTGAACAAGTAGTTACCCATCGATGACAACGCGTATCCCTGCCTTCCCGGCATGGGCTTCGGCGCCGTCGGCTTTTCCTCAAATCCAACCATTCGTCCCTCTTCGTCCGCTTCCAGGATCCCGAACCCGCCGGCCGATTCAGTCGGAACAGGCAAGGCGGCGACCGTTGCATCGGCATCGTGCTCGAGATGCTGTTCGATCATCTGCTGGATATCCATGCGATACACATGGTCGGCACCGAACACGGCGATGACGTCGGGAGCCCAATCGTCAATGAGGTTGAGATTTTGATACACCGCGTCCGCGGTGCCTTCGTACCATCCGTCCCGTGCCCGCATTTGCGGAGGGACCACGCTCACGAAGCTGTTGGCGAGACGCCCGCCGATCTGCCAGCTGTGACGAAGATGTTCGATAAGTGACTGAGACCGGTATTGTACGAGGACGTACAGGGAGGTGATTCCCGAATTAACGAAATTGCTGAGGACGAAATCGATGATGCGGTATTTGCCTGCGAACGGCACGGCCGGCTTACTACGGACCTCCGTCAATGGCAGGAGACGCTCCCCCTTCCCACCCGCCATGATGATTCCCAAAATCCGTTGCGGCTTCAAATGGTTCCCCTCTGGCTCGTCGCACCGGAAGTGTGGGGCAACAGGCAACGATACCAACTTGCTGCGGGAGCACCTAACTAGGAGATCCCCCGGTTCTAGGCGTTCTTCCATGCTTCTCAGTGATGGGGTGAGCGGACTGGGGAATTCCCCAGTACGCTTCACCGGTTCTACCGGCGAAGATGCAAGGGACTCATGGGTTTCCCTTGGTGTGTACAGACAGGCCTCCAGGTTAGCAAGGTCGGTCACATGTTCATCTGGCCCCTCTCTGGATTTCTAGTATTGGCGTTGATCAGTGCAACGGGCTATGCAGCTGAGGAGAGCGGAGGTGATCGGGCAAAGGAATCCCCCAAGGCGGTTGAACCGAAGAAAAAGTCAGAGACAGAGGTAAGGTCCGACAGCAATGGCAAGCCCGGGTCTGAGAAGCCCGGCGCTGAGGACAAAAAGGCGGACGACAAGAAAGCCGACGACAAGAAGGCTGAAGACAAAAAGGCCGAAGACAAAAAGGCCGAAGACAAAAAGGCCGAAGACAAGAAGGCCGAAGACAAGAAAACTGAAGACAAGAAAACTGAAGACAAGAAAGCCGACGATAAGAAGACTGAAGACAAGAAAGCTGAAGACAAGAAAGTAGATGAGAAGAAACCGGACGAGAAAAAGGCGGAAGAACCATCATCCCCGAAACCAGAGGAGCACAAGAAGCCTGTCACGTCACTGAACCTGGCCATCAAATTGGCGCTCATGGCCGATCCGCAGTTGTTTCCCCTCGAAATTGAAGTGGAGATGGATAAAGGCAAGGCCGTGCTGACCGGTGCAGTCCCGACTGAAGAGGAAAAAGGAAGAGTCGCCGAGATCGCCGGGAAGGTCGAAGGAGTAGAGGGAGTCGTGAACAAGGTGAATGTGACGCCAGCGCTCCGGGACAAACTGGCCAAAAAGCAAGACGAGACAATTGCCCATGTCGTCCGGGATCGTCTGTCGCGTAGCGAAACCCTGAAGGCCGTCGGATTCGACGTCAAATCTGAGAATGGCATTGTGTATCTGAGCGGCAAAACGCGATTTCAAGTCATCGCGCTCGAAGCGGCGGAGGCCGCAAGGCAGGTCCCTGGCGTCCGCGCCGTCGATACTGCCGGTGTGCAGCTCGTCGCAAAAGACTAACATCAGAGGTCGTCATCGCCTGAGATCCGAGTCACGCGCAGGTGCACCACCTGCGGCCTGACCCGGACCTGAGCCTCGGCCTGTTCATGGAGGATCGGCTCACGCGTGTCATCAAAGACCTATCGACGCATTCCCGCCAGCATCACCGTCAGCATCACATCAAGCGGCGGTGGTTGCTCAGCACCGATTTCTCGTACGTGTGGTGGGGCCAGCTCGTATCGCAGGTGGGAGACGGCGTCTCCAAGCTCGCGTTGCTCTGGTTCGTCTATTCGGTCACGGGCTCACCGCTGAAAACCAGCATCATCGGAATCTTACAAACCGCTCCTGCTATTGTCCTGGCGCCCGTCATCGGGGTGGCCGTCGACCGCCTTCCGAAAAAAGCGCTGTTGATCGTCTCGGATCTGGTGCGGGCGGTGGTGATCGGGCTCATTCCATGCTGGATGTCGGTTGATACCTTTAACGTCTCTTCCTTGTACGTCCTCGTGACCTTGCACGCGGTGGCCACGGCAGTATTTGGACCGGCGTTGACTGCGTCGGTTCCCTCATTGGTGGTGCCGTCTCAGTACACCTCTGCCAACGCCCTGCTTCAAATCACCACGAGTTTGGGCATTATTTTTGGTCCCGCCTTGAGCGGATTAGGGATTGCAGCGCTCAGCTCACAGGAAGTGTTATGCCTGAATGCGCTAACCTACGTCGTTTCGGCAGCCTGCTTCATTCCAATCCGGTTCGCCCCACCCGTGCTCAGCCTGGTGTCACATTCTCCCATCATGTCCGCCTGGCGTGACGTCGTCGAAGGACTTCGGTATGTGATGAAAGGGCGCCGGATCATCATCTTTCTCACCATCACCGCCTCGCTGTACACGTTTGCCACGAGCGCATTCACCACGCTGTTCCCGGTTTTCGCCAGGAAACTTCTCGATCTCGGGCCGGTAGAAGTCGGCTATTTGTGGTCCATGCTTGGAATAGGACTGCTCGCCGTGTCGCTCGCACTGACCGTGATCAGCGCCTGGAGCGTGCAGCGCCGGATTAAGGTGATCGCCGTGGCGAGCGCCGTGAGCGGTCTGGCCCTTTTGGCCCTGGTTATGGTCACTCACCCGACTGAGGCGGCCGCCCTGTTGATTGTCTTGGGTGGGGGCTTGGGCGTTCTCACGCCGGTCGCTTGGGGGGTACTTCAGGAAGTGGCTCCGGCCCATATGCTCGGCCGAGTCCTGGCATTCTACACCCTCGGCGCCATGGCCGCCGCCATGGGTGGGATCACCCTGTTCGGGTGGGTCACCGGTCGTTTCGGGGTGCCTGCCGCTGTTATCGCAATAGGACTCGTGATGAGCTGCACCGGCTTATCGGCCTGGCGGTTTCTTGACAGCATGTCAGAGCGGCCCCCTAAGCGTGAACCACCCCTTGTGCGAGATCAGGCGTAAGTTACCAGCGCTAGGGAGCATCCGAGTCATAGAACCATGCGGATGTATGGTATTGAAGACCAAATGCAGGGAGCAAGAACTGGGACTCTCCCTAGGGCTTGATTGTCTGCAATTCGACATTATTGCTAAACTGTCCCGGGCGAGCTAAAAGTTCTGGTTTGCTCCATGGTTAACGGGAGCACTTGCTTTTGAACGTCAACCATCTTTCCTCAACGGTTCGCTAGAGAACGTGGCAAGGTGTGTGCAGATAATCGGTGATCGAGCGGGTGTGACTGGAGCAGAGCATGACAGTTGAACGGCACGAAGACGTTAAGGCCCCTACTTCGCGAATGCCCGGATGGCAATTATTGAAGGAGCGGGATTTTAGTCTCTTGTTCTGGGGGCAAATGACGTCCCAGATCGGTGACAGCCTCAATCGAGTCGCGCTTCTCTGGTTCGTTTATCAACTGACCGGTTCCGCCATGAAGATGGTGATGATCGGCTTGCTGCAGACGATCCCACCGCTTCTCCTCAGTCCTCTGATCGGCGTGTATCTCGATCGAGCGAACAAAAAAACCGTTATGGTCTGGGTGGACATCATCCGAAGCGCTTTGGTCCTCCTCATCCCCCTTCTCTATGCCTTTGATCAGTTAACGCTCGAGCGATTGTATGCGGCGGTCTTCCTCCTGGCTGTCGTGTCCACGATTTTTGGCCCGGCGTTATCTGCCTCTGTGCCACAGCTTGTCAGGCGGGACCAGCTAACAGCTGCCAATGCCCTGTTGCAGACAACGACCAATACCGGTCTCCTGATCGGTCCGCTCATCAGCGGCGTGGGAATCGCCCTTATCGGTTCTCAAAATGTCCTGTACGTGGATGCGGTGACCTTTTTCGTGTCCGCCCTCTGCCTCATTGGCATGCGTATGCGTCCGATGGATAGAAGCTACCTTGAGAAGGGACGCGGCACGTGGGCGCAGGAACTACTCGCTGGAATTCGCTTTGTATATCTTGAGCAAACCGTGCTGGTCCTGATGGTCGCGGCAGCGCTGTACAGCTTAGCGGCCAGTGCCTTCGCCTTCATGCTACCCGTATTCGCCGAACAGAATTTGAGTGCTGGCGCGCTTGAGGTTGGAGCATTATGGTCCGCTCTTGGCGCCGGCATGCTCGCCACATCAACATGGCTGGCTTCACTGACTCAAGGCGATTTACATGGGCGTTTTACACTTATTTTTCGATCGATGGCCGTAGGTGGGCTTGCCATGTGCGGACTCAGCATGTTGACGGCCCCGTTGATTGCTGGAGCCTTGATCTTGATCATTGGCGGGAGCACCGCCCTCTTCATGCCGATCGTATGGGGCGTGTTGCAGGAAGTGACGCCAGCCCCCCTTCTGGGTCGGGTGTTTACCACTTTCAGTACCGGGTCTATGGCCTCTGCCATGGCAGGCATGGCCGGGTTTGGATGGGCGGCGGATACAATGGGTCCGCACGTGAGTCTTCTAGGAATCGGGCTCGTGCTCCTCTGCACGGCCTGCCTCGCCTTCCTTTCGTGCCGCCGGTTCCCGAGCCAGCCACGCCCAGCACCAATCCTCTCCCCACTGGACGCACCAGATCAGAAAATTGCCGCATAAGCCGCTCGGCAGGGCCGCAGGCCTGTCTACATCACACAGGTTCACCGGAAAGAAGATAGCAGTTATGCCGCCCGCAGGTGAGGAGCGTTCGACTCGATGCGACGGTCGACCACCCGCCAGTTCACGTTGGCAAAAAATGCATTGATGTACTCTCCGCGCTGGGAGGGGGAATAATCGAGCAAAAAGGCATGTTCCCACACGTCCATCACAACCACCGGCAGGAAACCGGCCACGTTTCCGTGTTCATGCAAGGTAATCCAGTGGTTGCTCAGCCGCCCTGATGATGGGTCCTGAAGACAGATCGCCCACCCGACGCCGCGCATCTTTCCGACGCTCACGAAATCGGTTTTCCACCGCTCGTAGGTTCCGAACGACCTCTCAGCCTGGCGGAGAAAGGCCGAAGTGCTGTCCGGCTTGATCGATGCCTGTGGCGTCAAGTTTTCAAAATAATACTCATGCAGCACCATCCCGTTGAATTCAAACCCGAGCCGGCGCGTGAGCTCGGAGTAGGCTGGAAATTCTTCCTGATCGACATGGCCGTCCTCTAAGAACTGTGCGATGCGGCCCTGCAATGCATTCGTGGCTTTGACGTATCCCTCATACAACGACAAATGCGTGTCGATGGTTCTGTCGGAAATTCCTTGCAATCCATGGAGGCTGAACGATTTGGTCTTATAGGGGTGATCAGATCGCATCGGCTTGTCTCCTCTGTGGTCAGATAGAAATGTCCTTGTGTTCCTCCTGAGACCCCATCTGCATGCCGTCCTGACTTGACGCCGACTCCACGTTCAGGATTTTGACATCGATAATGAGATGCTTTCCGGCCAGGGGGTGGTTAAAGTCAACCGACGCCACAGGACCGGACAACTCCGTGACCACAAACGGCACTCCCTCTTCTGTGGTGAGAATGGTTCCGGGTTTCGTATCGGGTGGAAGACTGTCGGCGCTGATCACGCCTTTCTTCGTCTCATCATAAGGGCCAAATGCGTCGTCCGACGACAGATCCACACGCTTTTCATCCCCTTTTTTCATCCCCGCAAGTGCTTTTTCCAGATTCGGCAACATTTCATGATGGCCGGGAGTGAATTGGCTCACGCTCTTCGGAATAACGAGGCGAGATTCTGGAACGGTGATAGTAAATTCCATCAGCACGACCGAGCCGTCTTCAATGATCGGTTCGTTCTCGGCTCCCCCGACGAGGATGAAGGGGGGAATGAGCATCCCCATGAGGGCCGAGATGACCACCAAAAGTTTGAATCGACGCATGATGGTGCGCTCCTTCCCAAGGTTGTTGCGCTGCGTCTCCAGTGGCAGGTTCACCAGTGGGCAGGCAGACGTTTTTACAGGCAGACGTTTTTAATGGGGCGCCATGCGCCCGGAACCGCTCGATTCACGGTCATATTGCTCTCCTCGCTCCTGATGAGGACTTCCCTCCGCCAGCTGGCTCGCGGCATGGCTTTGCCGCCAGTCACCATACTGTTCCGGTCCTAAAACATCCCTTGCCTCACGCAAAGCTTTGATACCTGCCATACGCAGTTTGCTGTGTTCCTGATCGGCCTTCTGGACGGCTGTTTCAATGGAAAACAGGGAGCTACGATTGTCATGGATCAGCTTCAATGCATCCATTTCGCTGCGCTTATAGGCCGTTTCACGGTCACGCCGGGTTCGATCGTACTGATCAGTAATCGTTCTGATTTTGTCGATCTGCTCCCGCGACAGCTTCAGGTCCTGACTTTGCTGCAGCATGGCTTGCAGGCTATTGCTGACATAGTCGTGATCAGGTCGGTCCGGCGTCTGTGAGGCCATCTGCATGAGCCTTTCAAGCTGAGCTTCTGACGGTGTCTCGGCATCTACAGGTGGCACGGCGGTGATCGCGGCACAACCGATCATCAGGACTGCAACCATCTTTTTTCCAACCGTGAGCATGATATCCTCCTTCAACTATCCCTAATGAAAACAGCAAGCGATGTGCCGTCAGACCTCTCGGGGATAAGCCATCAAAACTTGGGCACAATTCACCAAACACCCGGCCGGCAGTCTGTCCGGCGTAGGACAGGTTGTCTCCGGTGATGAACTGAACATCAACGTGAGGATGAGTGAGCTGCCTTAGGCAGCCTTTCGTTTCTCGCGCTTGGATTTCTGACTTTGCCCTGACGGCCGTTGCTCCTCGGAAGTCGCTGACGGGATATCAGTGGAGCGAGTGCGCTCGGCAAAGTCTTCTGAGGAGGCAGGGTGAAGTTCCCACCTGTTCTCATCACGCTGCTCAATTTTAGCCTCCGGATCCAGCGGCTCACTGTCCTCGTAGTTGACGCCGACCGCCCGCCCGATTTCATCGACGATGTCCTGGTCCGGGGTGGGAGTGGAGCCTCCAACGGTTTCTTCACCAACCGACGCCTGATCCCACGCGGCATCGATATCCCCACCGGACAGCACCGCCTCCGCCGGCACTGAGGTATCCTGCTTTGCCTGTTCGTACCAGGGTATCTCTGTTTGTGCCTCTTCGGGCTCCTCCGTGTAGGCGGTCTCCTCATATTGACGAATCACTTGGTCAGCATCGAATTCCCTCTTGTTGTCTTTGGGATCTTGACTCATCAGGCTACCTCCTTCAGTACGTTGCGCCCGCTAGAAGCAGAAGCAGTTAGAAAAATGCCACTCGATACTTCAACGCGCCGTGAAGCCGCCAGTACACGCGGCTACTCATGATGATGTGGAAGAAAAGGACGAACGAGGCTGCGCACGGCGCCGGGCAGTTCCGGGCCGAAGCCTCACCTAGCTGCAAGGTCTGCTCGGGATGACGCGTTCGCGTTCGGCCGGGTCTGCGATGCGTTCATTCGCCTCCCCTACCTCTTTCAGAAGTGGATCGGGCTCGATGACCGACCGGTATTCCTCCTCCCGTTCCCATTCTGACGGTTTGGCATGTTTCCGCTTCTTCGCAATCTCTCGCTTGAGAGGCTTCATGCGTCCTTCCCCCCTGTCGGCTCGCGTCAGACTAAAACGGGAGAACGTCCGTAGAAACTGGCACATCCTCTAGTCATCATCGGACGGCCGCCCTGGCCTCATCATGCGGCCGCCCGTTTGGAAGAGGGCCGAAACGTGTACGTGTCTCCGTGGCTCAGGTAGTGGAGTCGATCGCTTAACCCCGCTGCTATAACCTCGTGCTGAAAATCAGATAAGGAGGACGTAAAGACATCGTAGTCGTTGTAATGAATTGGAATCGCCTGCCGCGGACGCACCAATTGCACCAATTCCACGCCTTGCTTGGCGTCCATGGTCACAAGAAGGCCGAGCACCCGTGTCCCACCCAAATGCAGGAGCGCAAGATCGATGTCCTTGTAGCGCCGTGGTATTTCTTTCAGGTCATCGAAGATGAGGGTGTCGCCAGTGATGTACAGGCGAAAGGACGACCCGCCGATCGGTTCGAATTCCACCATGCTGCCCATGACTTCTGGCATGACCAGCCCGGATAGGGGCGGCCCATGGCGGCCTGGCATTGACGTGATGCGCATTCGCATATCGCCTTTTTCCACCGAGACGGAGGACCAGGTGTCGATGGGTTTCGAGTATCGAAAGCCCCGTTGCTGCAGTTCTTTTGCGGCTTCACGGTTCGTAATGATGGGGATCGACTTATCGAGCTCACGCTCTGCCACCTGATCGAAGTGATCGCCGTGAAAATGAGACAAGACAATGAGATCCACTGGAGGAAGATCGGCAATCTCCATGGCCGGATCGGTCAACCGGGTGCTGTGCATCCCATACCCGATCGACACCTGCTCGTGACGGTGAATGAAGGTCGGATCTGTAAGAATCGTGATTCCCCCATACCGGATCAACACGGTAGCATTGCCGATAAACTGAATGGTGCCCGCCTCGATAGACGCGGTCCGTTCCTTCACAGGGAGGATGAGACGCGTATCGGTCTTCATGTGGGCGATTCCCCGTGTCTCAGCATCTTTTTCCCAATCTTCTGTCTCCTCCGTCTGATGCCCCTATCACGTTGCTCATGCTTCATACGACCTGACGCACCAGGTCTTCCAAACGTTCATCGTCCGGGACCAGTGCCCCGTTAAGAAAAAACGTCGGTGTGCCGGTCACTCCGCTCCTCCGCCCCGACACCACATCGTGCATGACCCGCGACGCATGCATTCGACCGTCCAAGTCCTCTTTGAAGCGACTCAGATCCAACCGCGCGGTATCGGCATAGCGATACAGATCATCAATCTCCAACGCGTCTTGATGCTCGAACAACAAATCATGCATGGTCCAAAATTGGCCCTGGCTGGCCGCGGCCTCGGCGGCTTCGGCGGCCTGCTGGGCGAGTGGATGCTTGTCGATGAGAGGGAAATGCCGGAAGACGAAGCGCATCTGACGTTTCAGTCGAGTGCGCAGGTCCTTCAGAGTCGCAAACGAACGCCCGCAATAAGGGCATTCAAAATCGCAGTACGCAATCACGGTGACAGGCGCTGAGTCGGGACCTATGACATGATCGTCCGGCCGCAACGGGTCAGCGCGGCCGACTGTGGCTGCTCCGTTCATGTAAAAGCCCGGGCCTGCACCGTCACACCTCGTCCCCGGCGGTTGATGCAAGCATGTGAGCCATCCGCTCCTCTCCAGGAAGCTTGAGATCTTCCGGTCCACCTGCGAGCTCCGTTCCGCGCACCCTCATACCATGGTGATACACAAGGTGACCGCCATACCAGGCGGAAACGGTCAAGCCTGCGGTTCCTATGAGGGATAAGAGGATAGGGAGAACTCCGGGAGACCGCCGTCTGCGGCGCATCAACAAATTCACGCCGGTTAGGGCCAGCAATCCGACGTTCATTAACCCATGGATGCGGCCAATTTCTTTCGCCTTGCTGTTCGCCGGTATGGTGCGGTAATCCGCCGCACCTGCTGCTCCAGCGACGAGTCCGCCAACGAAGCCGCCCATCATCGCGTAATACGCCGCATCTGCATAAGACTGATCACGTGTCTTGGCGTGGAGCGCGTCAAGGACCAGACTGAACGGTAGCAGACCGGCCGGCATGACGATAAGCTGGGGATGCAGCGGATGTCCTGTCAGCGTGACTTGTGGCATGCTCTTTCCTCTCTTATCCGCTTCCACCTGTACGGCTTGGCCCGAGCGGTAGTCTGGGTCGTCAGCGATTAGACTGCGAATAGGTCCCGGCTTCCATCGATTCCTTGAACCGCTGGAGGTCATCGGCGATCTTGAGCTCCGGATCCTGACCAATCAGTTTGGCCACCGCCGTTCCCAGCCGGCCTGCCAGCGGTTCGTACTGTAAGGTCACGGTCACTCTGGTGGTCCCTTCTCCGCTGGCTTCGAACTCCACGGAGCCGGCATGATCGACATCGGCCTCGTTCAACGATCGCCAACCGATCCGTTCATTTTCCACATCATTGATAATCTCGGCATCCCATTCCACGGTCGGCAATCCGGGGAGCGTGTTGACTACCCAATGAGACAACCGGTCGCTGATGACATTAACTGATTTGAGATGACTCATAATCCGCGGAAGATTATCGAGCGCGCGCCAGAAGCGATAGAGCTCGGGCGCCGGGCGATTGACGTCGATTGATCTCCTGACCTTGGTGGCCTGTCCCGAGTGAACTTTCCGTCTGCCCAGCCGGTTGGTGTCCTGACTGCCTCCCATGTCGATCCCCATGGCGCCGAATGCCGGGCAGTATCCTGTCGCCGCTCGAAACAGCAGACTGGCGCCGCCCACCGCGAGGGCGCCGCCGCCGAGCGATCGCCGGCGCAAACCATCGATGATTAATCCCACACCGGCGATTGCGGAAAACAATCGCTGCATCTCCCCGATGTTCTGCGAGGTATCAGCTCGCTCTTCCTGCCAATCAATGTCCTGAGTGTTCGTACGATAGCGATATCGTTTGCCGCCTTTCCGTGCCATGGATACTCCCTCCACATTCGAACGGTTGATCAGGGCAATAGCCTTTACTTGCTTAACCATAGATCTTGTTGCAAAACACAGACCCTTGAGAAACGCTTGACCGGAGCTCAAAAACCGAGCAGGTCAGCAATCGACGACATACAACCTCGAATCATCATGATGTATTCAGACAGACTGTCTTACGCCGGACAGCTTTTCCAGATTTGCATCCATGGGTCATATCATCGCTCTATCAGCGGTAGGCCTTAGGATGTTCCCCAGGCCCCAACGATAGTCCGAAGGCTTAGCATTGAATCATGGTGGATCCTGCCATGCTCCTCAGACACTACCTGTTGTTTTTTATCCTTCCCTTATGGATGGTCGCTGGCCTCACTGACTATGTCTTGCACAAGCGTACTCAGATTGAAGAAAACGCAGGGACGAAGGAATCAATGCTCCATGCCCTGCAGTTGGGCGAGGCCGGCATTCCAGTCATGCTGGCCCTCCTGTTGGATATCAACGCGCTCATCTTCCTGGTCATGGTGCTCGCATTCATTCTGCATGAACTGACCTCACTCTGGGACGTCAGTTACGCGTCGGCACACCGCTACGTCAGCCCATTGGAACAGCACGTGCACAGTTTCATGGAAGTTCTGCCCTTGATGGCCCTGTCGTTTGTGACCATCCTGTATTGGAATCAGTTTGTGGCGCTCATCGGCCTGGGCCCGGAGCCGCCCAGATTTGAATTGCGACCCAAGTCCAATCCTCTTTCGACGGGTTATCTCGTCGTGCTCTTCTCGTGCATCATGCTCTTCGTAGTACTGCCGTACGGTGAAGAACTTTGGCGCTGTCTGCGCGCTTCGCGCTCACGGCACATCAAGCACAACACGAAACAGACATTCCGGCCATCACAGGCGGCCTAAGTCGGGAGGAGCTCACATGACTCGCTTTACCTGTTTGATGACTGCGGCACTGGCGCACGGGCTCTTCTATGGGTGTGCGTTTGTGCAACAGACCCTACCCGGAATGGCAATGACCGACGCCGAGATGGTCGGCGTGTTGAACAATTTCTCTCTGGAAGAGGTCGAGGCGGCCGAGTTGGCGCGACGCAGGTCGACCACTTCCGACGTCCAGGCGTTTGCCGGACGAGTGCTCAACGAGCATCGTCAATCGGCCGCACACAATGAACGTCTTGCCAGGCAATTACACATCACCCCGCGTGAACCGGCCCTGGCCTCCGAACTGAAAGCCAACCATCAACAGGCGATGCATGATCTCGGTGGGAAACTGGGACCTGACTTCGACCGCGCCTACGTGGAATATGAGATCGCCCGACATGTGCAGGCCTTCGGCCTGATGAAGACGGCTGCCGAATCCGAAGCGACCCTCCTGCTCCAACAGGAACTCATTAGAACCGGACCTGATCTTCTCAGCCATTTGTCGGCGGCGCGGGCATTGGAACGCCGACTCGTTGCCAAAGAAGATCAGCCATCCGAGTCGCCATAGTCCGTTAGGCCGCTCGTTGATAGCGTTCTCTCGTTTCCACCGCCTTCGTTCGTTGGCTGAACCCGAAATTAAGCCGCGAAAGCCGCTGTGCCCGGATGCAGCCATACATCATGACCGAAGAGCCGCACCCACTGTGGTTAAACAAGGCTGATACGACTTTCGGCTGGATGGCATGCTGGTTGTGCGCGATTGTCATCCGGGGATCGGCGAGGATCTGCATCCGAACTGGTAGCGACCCTCGCGGTGCTGGAGTTTGTGCCCGAGTTGGAGCTTTAGCCAGCTGCCGAATCACTAACTGAGTCGGTGGAGTTGTCGGGGGCCGTTTTGCTCAACTTATCTACACAGCCCCCGACCTTCAGCCTACCGCGCAGGCGTGACCTCCGGCGTCGCGATCTCCAGGACGTACCCCTGATCGTCCATTAATAAGACGACGTCCTGCCCGGGTTTCAACCGGTCGAGCTTTTCAAGCGGAGGACGGAACGGCACCTCCCTCTCGTTACCCGCTTCGTCAATTTTTAACATTCCTTCGCCGCCCTGCCCTTTGAAAATACCCTTGACTTGCTCATGCGCTCCTTTAATTCTGGCTTTATTATTCTGCGCTGATTCTCGAACCGCCTCGGGACCGGCAAGTTGGGCGTCTACCAACTGGCCGCTCTCATCAGCCAAGAAGTACGCATCGACACCCACTGGAATAGTCGAGAGCTTTCCTTTCGCACGATCGGTCACCATCAGTGTCTTGGTTCCATCCTTCGTTTCAATCACCGCCTTGTCCAATCCCACTGTTAACGGCGTGGTTAGACGACCGCGCAATACTTGATGGTCGGACCGCTCATTGGGATGATGATAATCGACCACGGCATTGTGGTCGTTGAGTGTGACAATGATCGGTTGTCCGACCTCAAACGTTTGACCCTTCAGTTGAGCTGGACGGAGCGGCACGTACAGGGACTTGACGTTCCCGATATCGATTTCCATTTGGTTACTGCGAATCGACAGAATGCGGCCGGTGACAAGGCGATTGCCAGGCAACTGGTTCTGTGTCGGTTCAGTGACAACCTGCTCTTTGTGTTCCCTTAGCTTTGCCCCCTCCCCGGATTCGCTCGTGGTACCACCCATTGCAGGTGCATGCACGCCCTGCAGCAGGAAGAACACACTCATGACGATGAGTTTGCACTTTGCACCCATTTCACACCCCCTTAGTTGTGTCATGGATCCTCATAACAAACATCCGAGCAAGTGTTGGACCAATCAGCGGATTCGTCCGACGCACTCCAAACGGGCTGTCTCCGCGTCCCGAATACCGGAGCCGACTAGGCAGCACCCGAGTCATTCAGACAAGCTGTCTGAGCACTAGACAAGATGCCCGAGATG
>Ga0075419_10000454_pt1 | contig 25499 bp, 18 predicted proteins | sample SoiMetdeltSBSDD3_FD_76900 | JGI IMG/M metagenome (GOLD analysis project Ga0075419, IMG submission 76900) | Bulk soil microbial communities from a Populus tree surrounding site in Tennessee, USA - Soil MetaG P. deltoides SBSDD3 | ecosystem: Environmental > Terrestrial > Soil > Tree plantation... | reverse complement strand
CTTTTAGACAGCCGCGCGGCAGTTGCCGGCCCCCTTGATCCTCAAGAGCCAATCGGCAGCGCGCAGCGCTGAGTTGAAGGACTTCGTGTCCACACCCGGTTGATGCACGCACAGCGATGTCACTTGACGCTTGACTGTGGACAAGGTGAGCGAGTCTCACTACGACAGAGTTGCTGGATGACTCCATCGGACAAGGTCCCGTTCGCTGATGGCGGATCGCTGGTTCAATTTCAAGTTTGACGTCGATGCCGTCCTCGAGGACCTTGTCGAAGCTTGGCGATCTGGTCCCCCCAGCCGGGCACGCGTTCCGCCGGTCGTTGGAATGGGCGTGCAGGACGCGACCCACGAAGTGGCCAAGCTGGGACTCAAGGTCCGTACGGTCATCCTGACAAGGCGTCCACAACCGGTCGAAGGCAAGGTCGCCGAACAGGAACCTCCTCCCGGCACGAAACTCCGGCGAGGTCGACTGGTCACGCTCTACCTGACCTTCCCGACGGAAGAGTCCTCGCTCTAGCGAGGCGACCGTCAGGGCCGGGCGCGGCGCTCAGCCCACCGGCTCGTATGGCCGGGTGCGGGGCGACGGGACCCCGGTCGATCCGGCCAGCTACGACGACCGGCGGGCCGCGCTCGATGCCCTGCACTTCCCCAAGCTGGTCGATCGGTTCTGGCAGTCCTGCGCCGCTGCGCCGGCTATCGGGCCCAATACTTCGCCACCGTCGAGGCCCAAAGCCGACTGACCCCCACCTGCACGCCGCCATGCGGGGCACCATCCCCCGCCGGATCGTCCGGCAGGTGCGGGCCGCCACGCACCACCAGCTCTGGTGGCCCGCCCACGACGAGCCCGTCTACCCCGGCCCGCACCTCCGAGCGGTCCGACCTCTGTGTTCCGAAACGGGTCGGGCGAGATGCTTGACAGGTGGGCTCACGCGTTCGAGACGTTGGTCCGCAGCGTGCTCGTCACCACCCACGGCGTCCAGGCATACACAGGGTCTCGATGCCGCCGTACCCTCGCAACCATGGCCAAGGGCACGAGCAGGCCGAAGGGGGCCGCAGCAAGCGACCGCCTCCCGAAGAAGCCGTACGAACGCGAGTTGTTCCGGCTCCAGGCCCAGATGGTCAAGGCCCAGGAGTGGGTAAGGGCCGAGGGCCAGCGCCTGGTCGTGGTGTTCGAGGGCCGCGATGCCGCCGGCAAGGGCAGCACGATCAAACGAGTGACGCAGTACCTCAACCCCCGCGTCGCCCGCATCGCTGCGCTCCCCGCACCGACCGAGCGCGAGCGCTCGCAGTGGTACTTCCAGCGCTACATCTCCCAGCTGCCGGCGGCGGGCGAGATCGTTCTGTTCGACCGGTCCTGGTACAACCGGGCGGGGGTCGAAAGGGTCATGGGCTTCTGCACCGCCGACGAGTACCACCGCTTCCTGCACCAGTGCCCCATCTTCGAACGGATGCTCGTCGAGGACGGCCTGCTCCTGCGGAAGTACTGGTTCTCGGTGAGCGACTCCGAACAGGAGGCGCGCTTCCGGTCCCGGCTCGAGGATCCCATGCGCCAGTGGAAGCTGTCGCCGATGGATCTCGAATCGATCGCCAGGTGGGAGGACTACTCCCGCGCCAAGGACCAGATGATGGTCCACACCGACATACCCGAGGCCCCGTGGTATGTCGTGGAGAGCGACGACAAGCGGCGCGCCCGGATAAACATGATCGCTCACCTGCTGAGCACGATCGACTACCACGAGGTCACCCGGCTGCCGCTCACGCTGCCGACGCGGCCTGCGTCGAGGGGCTACGAGCGGCCGCCACGCGACACCCAGACCTTCGTGCCGGACCACGCCGCCTCGCTCCTGGCCTAGCAGCACACACGTGGAGACGGTGGGACACGGTGATCATGCTGGTCAGCACGCGCAGCGGGAGTGACGGCGGGAGCAACCGGCGTCGCCCGACCGCTGGAACTGGCCCGCCAGAACCGACCGCCACCAGGGACGTTTCAGCGATACCCCGCGGCTCGGCCCACGAGGAGCCGACGCCTCCGGCCCGGGCGCCGAAAACCGGCCCCGGGAGCTTCCCGCAGAGCGGGTTCAGCGGCTGAGAACGCCGGCGCCGCCTCATCCCATCGCCACTCCGCCGGGCACCCGTGGATTTCCCCGCGGGCGCGTAAGAGGGTCGGGGGTCATCGGTCAGGACAGGTGACACCGGCGGAAGGGCCGTCGGGTCATCCGACGAGGAGACCTGCGATGACCACCATCTCGTACACCGACCAGCACCCGCACCGGACCGCCCTCGGGCTGCGCCGGGTGGCGGCCGTGGGGACCATGCTGGTCCTCGGCGTGCTCGCCCCGACCGCGGCCGGCGCCAGCCCGGCGGACGACCCCGGGCCGGTCGGGCCCGACCAGCTAGGCCTCGAACAGCCGTGCCTGCCGGACCTCTGCCCGCCTGACCCGCCAGAACCACCGGAGTGCCCCCCGTTCCTGGCAACGTGCGACCTCGCGCCCGGTGGCGACGGGCCGGACGACCCGGAGCCGCCCGAGCCCCCGGAGCCCCCCGAGCCGCCCACCGGCGAGCCCGGAGAGCACGCGGCCGACGACGTCGACGCCCCGGTCGTCGCAACCCCGAACTTCACCGGGTGATCACGATGCGGCGGATCACCGCACCCCTCGGTGCAACGTTCGCCGTCGTCGCCCTGGCCCTCGCGGTCGGGTGCGGCGGCGGCTCCGCCGAGGACGGCGACGACGTCACGTCGGACGCCACCTCGACCACGTCCGTGGCGCGGGCGGACGTCACGGGCGACGACGCCGGGGCCGGCGATGACGCGCCGGCCCCGGCGTCCAGCCAGGTCGCCCGGGCGGACCAGGAGCTGGCGGTCTTCGCCGCCGCAGGCGACGGCGAGCCGGCCATGGTGCTCCAGCCGGCGACCGGCTTCGGCTCGCCCCGAGCGCTGCTGGTCGTCGCCGAAGCCGCGGACTGGCTCGAGGTCGCCCTGCCCGTGCGTCCCAACGGCACCACCGGGTGGATCCGGCGGGCGGACGTCGAGCTACGGGCCATCGACGAGTCGATCGTGGTCGACCTGACTGCCCGGACCCTGACGCTGCTCGACGCCGGCGCCGAGGTGCTGACGACGCCGGTTGCGATCGGGGCGGACGGAAACCCCACCCCGACAGGCCGGTTCTACGTGGTCGACAAGCTCGACACCCGCGACCCGACCGGGCCGTACGGGCGGTTCGCGTTCGGGCTGTCCGCGTTCTCCGACGTGCTCACCGAGTTCGCCGGCGGCGACGGCCAGGTGGGCGTCCACGGCACCAACGACCCGTCGAGCATCGGGCAGGCTGTGTCCCACGGCTGCATCCGTGTCCCCAACGAGGTCGCCGCGCAGCTGTCCGCCACCGTCAACCTGGGCACGCCGGTCACGATCCTGTTGTGAGCGACGTGTCGGTGCGGTGAACTCGTGGCGGTGGATCCTCGTGCAGGCGGACCTGGGTGGGCGCCCGGCCTTCAGGCCGGGCGCCCCGACGACGGCGCCTACACCGGTGCCACGGAGGACGCCGAGTGGGTGGAGGCGGCCCGCTCGGGCGACGAGCGGGCCTTCGGCCGGCTCTTCGACCGGTGGTTCGACCCCGTCTACGACGTCGCCTTCCGGATCGTGCGCGACCCGGACACCGCCGCAGAGGTCGCCCAGGACGTGTTCCTCGCCGCCTGGCAGGGGCTCGACGGTCTCGAGCAACCGGGCTCGTTCGGGGGGTGGGTCCGGCGCATCGCCCGCAACCGGGCGCTCAACCGCCTCGACAGGGAGCGGCGCTCGGTGCCCGACGGCGAGCAGGCGGCAGCCACTCTCGACCGGGCGGCCCCCGACGTGGACCTGACGGCGGCGCTCGGCGAGCGGGAGCAGCGGGAGCTGGTGTGGGCGGCGGCGAGCGCGCTCGGGGAGCGGGACGCGAGCGTGCTCGACCTGCACCTGCGTCACGGGCTCGGCGCCGGTGAGATCGCCGGCGAGCTGGGGGTGACGCCGAACAACGCCCACCAGTTGCTGTTCCGGCTGAAGGGCAAGCTGGGCGGGGCGATCAGGGCCTGGGTGCTGTGGCGCGGCGCCGGTCGGGGCTGCGGCGAGCTCGACCGGGCGATCTCGGACGCCGGGCTGACGACCTTCGGGCCCGAGGCCGTGCGAGTCATCGGCCGCCACGCGCAGGGGTGCGCCGGGTGCAGCGAGCGCCAGGAGCTGCGGCTGGCACCCGAGGCGCTGTTCGCCGCCATGCCGATCGTCGCGGCGCCGCCGCTGCTCAAGGCCGAGGCCGCAGCGGCGCTCGGCCGGGCCGGCGTCCCGATGGCCGGCTCGAGCACCGGCATCAGCGGCGACGGCGACGCGGGCGGCGCCGCCGGCGGGGATGACGCCGCCGACCCGGCCGGCGGTGAGACGGCGCAGCTCGCAGCGCCGGAGGGGACCGGTGGCGAGTCGCCGCCAGGCCCGCCGGGCAAACGCCGCCCTCGCGGCTTGGTGACTGCTGCGGTCGCAGGCGTCGGGGCGCTCGTGGCCGTGATCGTGCTGGTCGTCGTCGCTTCCGGCAGCGGTGGCGACGGCGTCGACACCGCCCTCTCGGTCCCGACGACGACCGACGCGCCCTCCACTCCCAGCACCTCGCCGGCGGAGCCCGCCGCGCCACCGAAACCAGCCCCCGACGCACCAACGACGGCGTCGGCCGCGCCCGCCACGACAGCGGCGTCGCCGGAGACCACCTCGCTGCCCGACACGACGGCATCGACGTCGTCGACATCGACGTCGGCGGTGCCGGCTGTCCCACCCACGATCGATCGCTTCGCCGCGACGCCTCCGGTGAGGTCGGCGTGCAGCTCCGCAGCCGGCGCCGGTGAGGTCACGGTCAGTTGGGCGAGCGACGGTGCCAGCGCCACCCTGTCCGGGCCGGGTGGCACGACCATGGTGCCCCCGTCCGGGAGCGCCGTCCGCTGTGCGCGCTCGGGTGACACCTTCACCCTCGTCGTGGCGAGCCAGGAAGGGGCCACCGCAACGGCGACCGCCACCGTGCCGGGCCCCTGACCACTGCGTGCGCGCGAAGGGACGTTGGCAGAGCCACCGGCCAACGTCTCGAAACGCCTCTGACCTGGGTGGGCGCGGAGGGAGTCGAACCCCGACATCTGCCTCGTAAGTGGCGCGCTGAGTCGCTCACCAGGGCATATACGGCTCAGCCTGTCCCTCCTGGCGCACACTGAGGCTCATGTGACCGGATCGCCGTTGGCAAGGCGTTGGCAAGAACGCGGCGCGTCGAGAGCCGAGCTCCCTACGCCTGGATCACCTTGGTGATCGTCTCGCCGAGCAGCTCGACGTTCTCGGGATCGTGGCCATTGGCCGGCAGGTTGCAGGTGAACCCGTCGATGCCGAGTGCGAGCACCGCGGACAGCTGCTCGGCGACCTCGTCAGGATCGCCGACGACAACCATGGACTCGACCATGTGGCGGACGGCCGGATCGCCAAGGTCCATGCCCCGCTCTCCGACGTAGCGGCTCAGTGCGGCGTCGGCCTGCTCGTGCGTCGGTGCGATGCACGTGGTCCGCTGGGCGCTCACGGTGATCTCACCGCGGTCGCGGCCAAGCCGTTCGCAGTGGGCGGCCAGGGCATCCAACTTGCGGGGGATCTCGGCCGGCGGACACGTGAGGTTGGACTCGTCGGCGTACTGGGCCACGAGTCGCAGCGTCTTGCGCTCGCCCGAACCTCCGATCATCACCGGGATGCGACCGACTGGCGGAGGCTGGTTGACGGCGTCCTTGACCGCGTAGCGGTTCCCGGCGAACGTCGGACGCTCGTCGCGCAGCATCGGCAGGATGATCTGCAGCGCTTCCTCGAGTTTCTCGAACCGATCGGTGAAGGTGCCGAACTCGAACCCGAGGGCGTCGTGTTCGACGCCGAACCATCCGGCCCCGATGCCGAGCTGTGCCCGGCCGGACGACACGATGTCGAGTGCCGTGACCGTCTTGGCCAGCAGGGCCGGGTTGCGGTAGGTGTTGCCCGTCACGAGTGCGCCGAGACGCACCCGCGAAGTGCGCTGGGACAGCGCCGCGAGCATCGTGTAGCACTCAAGCATGTAGTTCTCGGGCGGGCCGAGCATGGGCAGTTGGTAAAAGTGGTCCATCACCAGGACGGTGTCGAACCCCCCGCGCTCCGCGGCCTCGGCCTGGCGCGCTACCGCGGCGAACAGCCCATCCGGACCGACGCCCGGGTAGTTGAAGTTGGGGATCTGGTAGCCGAGCCTCGTCATCGACCGACGCCTCCTCGATCACGCGCCATCCACTCCGGCACGCTACGAGTTCGAGCGCGCTCGACGTCAACCCGAACATTGTGAAGCCCGCTCCACGGGTCGCGCACCTCGAGCTGCCGACCCGGACCACCTGCTGATGCAGTTCCACGGCGGCGCTTGCCAGTGATCGGGTCCTTCGGCCCTCGACTCGTTGGCAAACCTTTGGCGCCAACGCCGAAAACTGCCTCTGACCAGGGTGGGCGCGGAGGGAATCGAACCCCCGACATCTGCCTTGTAAGCGGCACGGCCACCCGGTGACCAGGGTCTATGTGCACCAGGGCGTGCCACTCGGCGTGCTGTGAGACCAATGTGACCGCATGTGCGTCGGCAGGATGTTGGCAGCCTCACGCCGCCTGCTACTGCTCGCTCCGACGTTCACGCTGCCGGTAGCCGTAGGCCGCTTGGCGCACGGCCTCGTCGCTTGCGAACCCGGTGCCGACCGCGCCCGCGACGGTCGCGATCGCGGCGAGCAGCCACGCAACCGCCAGGTAGTCTCCCGTCCCCGGGTTGCGCCCGAGGACCGGCTCCAGGATGCGGTGGGGCAACAGCAGGGCCTCGACCAGCAGGCCGGTGACGAACAGTCCCGTGTATAGGCACATCACGCCGATCGTCACCGTGATCAGCGTGGTCGCGTTGTAGAGCCGCGCGAGCTCACGGTCCTCGAGGTTCGACGAGCGCTCCCACATCTCGTGATCGACGATCAGCCACGCCACCATCGTGGCCACGGCCACGACGGCCGCGACGACGAGCCGTACCCAGCCGAGGCTGGCCGCCATCCGCCACGCGGTCTCGGTGATGAGCACCAGCGCCCCCGCGGCGAATGCCGCGGCGAACGCCCCGGACAGCTGGGGGACCAGGAGCCACGGGCGGTTGGCCCGCACCATGCCCGCCAGCAGCCGTGCCCGGGTGTGGCGCCCGCCGCCGACGAACCGCACGTCGATGTGGCCATCGACGGCTGTCGTCCGCACGAACGGGGACAACGCTGCCCGGTCCAGCTGGCCGGCGGTCCGGCCTTCGGGCGGCAGGCTCTCGAGGGCGTCCTCGACCAGCTCGGCGACGAGGCGGATCACGGCGTGCCGCGTCCGCCGCCGCAGGCGGATGGCCCCCAGGGCAGGCAGCGAGGTGATGGCGACACGGGCCCTGCGGTTGATGTCCGCGACGATCGGCTGGATGCCGGACCGGCGCGGTTGGTCGGTGATGCAGACAACGACGTCGAGCTGGTGCAATCGCGCGACGACCTCGACGATGTCCTTCAGGGCGAGCTCGCCCTGTTCGTCGGCGGCGAAGCGGTGTTCGATGGGCACGACGCGCCACTCCCAGCGGTCGGCCACCTGCTGACGCAACTCCTCGGCGAGATCGGCGGCGAGCTCGCTGGCCAGCTGGTAGGGCAGCCCCGGGTCAGCCACCAGCCCGACCACGACCGTCGGCTCGGCCACCGTCTGTTCTTCGCTCACGGCGCACGCCCCCGTTTATCGCGGCGACCTGGGACCGGTCCCCCGACCGCCCGGCGAGGGTACCGGTGGATCGTTGGCAGGCTTCGGTCGCGGTACATCACGCGATCACGGGGTGCGGGCGCACCGGGTCCGGCGCGACGCTCACCTCCGTGCGGGCTGTGGCCTGCGGCGCCGCCGCCGGGATGCTCCACCGAAGGAGCCGGGATCGTGAGCAGCGAGGTTGTGAGAGGACGTGTCGTCGACGGCCGTGAGCTGCCACCGGTGGGCAGGTGGCAGATCGACCCCGCGCATTCGGCGATCCAGTTCGTGGCGCGGCACATGATGATCGCCAAGGTGCGGGGCCGCTTCCGGGACTTTGAGGGGTGGCTCGACATCGCCGAGCGCCCCGAGGACTCGAGCGTCGAGGTCGTGATCCAGGCGGCCAGCATCGACACGGGGGACCAGCAGCGCGACGCCCATCTGAGGTCGCCCGACTTCCTCGACGTCGAGCGGTTCCCGCAGATCACGTTCCGGAGCACCTCGGTGGCGCCTGCCGGTGATCCCGATCGGTACGTGGTGGTTGGCGATCTCTCGATCCGCGGCGTCACCCGGCCGGTGACCCTTGACGTCGAGCTCGAAGGCGTGGCCACCGACCCCTGGGGCGGCACGCGCATGGGGTTCGTGGGGTCCGGTGAGATCAACCGGGAGGACTTCGATGTGACGTGGAACCAGGCGCTGGAGACGGGAGGCTTCCTGGTCGGCAAGGGCATCAGGATCGAGCTCGACATCGAAGCCGTGCTGCACGCGGGGACGTGACGGACCCGCCGGACACCACAGCGGTCCGATCGCCGTTCCCGCCGGTCGGCGACCACGCCTTCCTCTCCGACTGCGAGACGATGGCGCTGGTGGCCCCGAGCGGCAACATCGAGTGGCTCTGCGTGCCGCGTGTGGACTCGCCCAGCCTCTTCGGCGCGGTGCTGGATCGCGATGCCGGCGGCTTCCGTCTCGGCCCGGCCGACGTGCTCGTGCCGGCCGCCCGCCGATACGTGCCGGGGACGATGGTGCTCGAGACGAGCTGGGGAACGCCGACCGGCTGGATCGTCGTGCGGGACGTCCTCCTGATCGGGCCCTGGCACCACGACGGTGCGCAACGGTCGCGCACGCATCGCCGCGCCCCGACGGACTACGACGCCGACCACGTGTTGCTGCGGACGGTCCGGTGCGTCACCGGTGAGGTGCAGGTGGCCCTCGACTGCGAGCCAGACTTCGACTACGGCCGGCGGCGGGCCGAATGGGAGTTCGGTGGCCCGGGCTACCACGAGGGCGTGGCGACCGCCGAGGGCATGGACCTGACATTGCGGCTCACCACGGACATGCGCATCGGCTTCGAGGGTTCACGAGTGGTGGCGCGCACACTTCTCCGACAGGGAGACGTCCGCTTCTGCGCGCTGTCGTGGACGGAGCACGAGCCGCCGCGCACCCACGAGGAGGCGTACCGGCGGCTGGTCTGGACGGCGCACCACTGGCAGCACTGGCTGGCCCGCGGCAAGTTCCCCGACCACGGCTGGCGGCCGTACCTGGAGCGCAGCGCGCTCACATTGAAGGCCCTCACGTTCGCGCCGAGCGGCGCGACGGTGGCGGCCCCCACGACCTCGCTGCCCGAGGCGCCGGGCGGCGACCGCAACTGGGACTACCGCTTCACGTGGATCCGGGACTCGACGTTCGCGCTCTGGGCGCTGCTCGCGCTGGGCTTCGACTGGGAGGCCAACGACTACTTCTGGTTCATCGCCGACATCGCCGAACGCGACGAGGAGCTGCAGGTCGTGTACGGCGTCGACGGCGAGACATCGCTGGAGGAGCAGGAGCTCGACCACCTCACGGGATACGAGCACGCCCGCCCGGTCCGGATCGGCAACGCGGCGTACACCCAGCGGCAGAACGACGTCTGGGGCGCGGTGCTGGACTCGTTCTACCTGCACATGAAGTCACGTGACCGGTTGGACGACCGGCTCTGGCCGATCATCCGCCGCCAGGTCGACTGCGCGCTGCGGCACTGGCGGGATCCGGACCACGGCATCTGGGAGATCAGGGGCGAGCCGCACCACTACACGCTGTCGAAGGTGATGTGCTGGGTGGCCGCCGACCGCGGCTGCCGGCTGGCGCTCGTGCGCGGCCACGAGGACGTGGCGAAGGAGTGGCGTGCCGCCGCCGAAGAGATACACGCCGACGTCTGTGCGCAGGCCGTCGACGCCCGCGGCGTGTTCACGCAGCACTACGACACCGATCTGCTCGATGCCTCGCTGCTGCTCTTGCCGTTGTTCCGCTTCCTCCCTCCGGACGATCCCCGCATCGTCGCCACGGTCAACGCCGTCGCGGACGAACTGGCGGTCTCCGGGTTTCTACGGCGGTACCCGCCGGTGGTCGACGACGGGCTGGTCGGCGTCGAGGGAGCGTTCATGTGCTGCTCGTTCTGGCTGGTGTCGGCGCTGGTGGAGATCGGCGAGTTCCCGCGGGCGCGCCGGCTGTGCGAGCGCCAGTTGGCCAACGCCAGCTCCCTCGGCCTCTACGCCGAGGAGTTCGACCCGCGGTCGTGCCGCCACCTCGGCAACTTCCCGCAGGCGCTCACTCACCTGGCGCTGATCAACGCCGTGATGCACGTCATCGAGGCGGAGCGGGTCGCCGAAGCCGAGGTCCTGGGCACGTTGCCCTGACGCCCGCGGTGCCTCACGCGTGCGCGAGCGCCCGGGCGGCGGCCGCGGCGTGCTCCCATCCCCGGTCGCGACCGGACCCGACCGTCAGCGAGACCCCGACGTCGGCGGCGAGCGACGCCGCGGGCAGGCTCACGACGTGGTTTCGCTCGACGCCGCCGGCCACCGTCACCACGCGCACCCGATGGTCGCCGACGACCGCCGCCGAGACCTCGGTCCGACGGCCCGGCAGCTGCGCCCACAGGTGCACGGCCCGCCGGTCGCCGGCCACGAGGCGGACGTTCGCCGGCGCCAGGTCGAGCCGGCTCGTGAGCCACCCGCCGACCAGCGCCGACCACGGGGCGCCGCCGACGATGTCGGCGCGCTCGAAGCCACGGACCATCGGCGACAGGTCGTGGGCGGCGAACGCGTCGGCCAGGAGCCGTCGCCACGGATGAAGCCGGACCCAGGCGAGGTCGATCGCCGGCTGGTCGCGCAGCGCCGCGAGGTCGCCGTCGTCGAGCACACGGCCGAGCCGGTCGCTGTCGACGACGACGCGGTCGGCGCCCGCCACGCCGGGCTCGGTGGCGCCGGGCACGCGCGCCGGCACCCACACCGCCACCGGCAGCCCGGGTAGGAGCCAGGGCCGGACGATCGCCTCCACGTGGGCCACGGCGTCACCGCTGGCTCGGAGGTGCAGCTGTTCGACGCACAGCGGAGGTGCGCCATCCCGCTCGACGAGGCGGACGACGAGCGACGTCCTCGTCTTCGTCGGCCCGTCGGGAAGGCACGACACGACGACGACCCGGCTGGGCAGCGCCGCACCGAGGGCGTCGCCCACGCGCAGCACGCTCATGGTGTCGCGGGGGTCGTCGACCAGCACCACGAGCGACAACACCGCGTTACGCAGCGCACCGGCCGGATGCACGGCGCGGAGCCGCCGCAGTGCCGCCTCGGCGCTGTCGTTGTCGGCATTCGCGACCGACCACACACCGAGCAGACGTGGCCGGCCCCGCCCGGGGCCGGCGCGCGCCTGGCCGGTCACGGTGCCCGCCAGCGTCGACCGTCGCGGCGTAGCAGCTCGTCGGCCTCGAGCGGCCCCCACGATCCGGCGCGGTAGGGCACGAGGGGCGGCTCGTCCTTGCCGAAAGCGGCCAGGATCGGGTCCACGATGCGCCATGCCTGCAGCACCTCGTCGGTGCGGATGAACAGGGTGGGATCGCCGGTAAGCGCGTCCAGCAGGAGGCGCGCGTAGGGGTCTGGTGTCGGGCCGGGGAAAGCCGCGCCGTAGAGGAACTCCATCGCCACCGAGCGGACGTAGAAGCCGGTCCCCGGCACCTTCGTCCCGAACACGAGGGTGACGCCCTCGTCGGGGTGGATGCGGGCCACCAGGGCGTCGGGCTCGAGGCCACGCACCTGGTGCGGCTGGAACGGGAGGTGGGGGGCGCTGTGGAACTGGATCGCGACCTCGCTCACGCGCTTCGGCAGGCGCTTGCCGGTGCGGAGGTAGAACGGTACGCCGGCCCAGCGCCAGTTGTCGACGAACAGCCGGAGGGCCACGTAGGTCTCGGTGGACGACAGCGGATCGACGCCGGGCTCGTCCAGGTAACCGGGAGCGAGCCGGCCGTCGAGCCACCCGTCGGTGTACTGGCCGCGCACCACGGCCGCGGGCACCTCGTCCACGTCGAGGATCTCGACGGCGCGCAGCGCCTTGACCTTCTCGTCACGGATGCCGTCGGCCTCGATCGAGATCGGGGCCTCCATGAGCGCGAGCGACATCACCTGCAGGACGTGGTTCTGAACCATGTCGCGCAGTGCTCCCGTCCGCTCGTAGAAGCCGGCGCGTCTCCCGATCCCGCCGCTCTCGGCGACCGTGATCTGCACCGAGTCGACGTAACGGCGGTTCCAGATCGGCTCGAAGACGGCGTTGGCAAACCGCAACGCCAGGAGGTTCTGCACCGTCTCCTTCCCGAGGAAGTGGTCGATACGGAACACCTGGCTCTCGTCGAACACGGCATGGACGCAGCGGTCGAGCTCCTCGGCGCTCCGCAGGTCGCTGCCGTAGGGCTTCTCGATCACGACGCGGGCGAACGCCTCGGGAGCGTCGGCGGGCGGGCGATGCAGATGGTGCCGCCCGAGCGCGGCGACGATCGTGGGAATCGCCGACGGCGGCACGGCCAGGTAGTGAACGCGGTTCCCTTCGGTCCCGCAGAGCCGGTCGACCTCGTCCAGCGCGGTGGCTAGCCGCACGAAGGTCTCGTCGTTGTCGTACTCGCCGGTCACGTAGCGGAACCCCGAGACGACGTCGCGCCACGCGACGTCGACATCCGCACCGGGCTCCTGCGTCCCGTCGGGGTGGCTCGAGGGCGCCTCGAGCGCGACGCGTCGGAACTCCTCGTCGGACCAGGTCGTGCGGGCGACGCCGACCACGGCGAACCGTCCGGGCAGCTCCCGCGCAGCCGCCAGGCGGGCCAGCGCCGGCAGCAGCTTCCGCCCGGTCAGGTCGCCAGAGGCACCGAACACGACGAGCACGCACGGCGGGACCGGCCGCTCGTCGGTCTCCTCGACCAGTGCATCGGCGCCGGGCAGCCGATCCGCGATGGCCGTCACCGGGCTGGTCATCAGGACACGAGCTCTTCCAGTCGCGAGAACGGCAGGCGCGCGACCCGACGACCGTGGCTGCGCAGCGACACCAGGTCGCCGAGCGCCTGCGCTTCGAACAGCTGCCGGAAGGTGAAGCGTCGACCCGGGATCTGCAGATCGATGCCGTTCGTGTCGTCCACCACCTGTATGAAGACCCCCCGGTTGGGCCCGCCCTTGTGGAGCTGCCCGGTCGAGTGCAGGTAGCGGGGGCCGAAGCCGACGGTGGTGGCCACCCGGTGCGTGTCACGCAGCGCGAGGCGGACCCGCTGGAGCCGGTGCGCGTTCGCCTCGTTGGGTTCCACGAACGCGAGCAACGCGATGTAGTCACCGGGGTTGATGTCCTTCAGGGCCACCGCCGGGTCGTCGTGCCCGAGCTCGCGTGCCACCGTGCGCGGGTCGTCGTGCGCCAGGATGCGCCGGGTCGCCGCCTTCTCCTCGTCGACGTCGGGTTGATCGAACGGGTTCACGCCGAGGACGTGGCCGGCCACCGCGACGGCGAACTCCCAGCGGAACATCTCGGCACCGAGGAGAACCGGCTCTCGACGACCGAGGCGCGCGATCGGCGCGCCCGTGTCGTCCAGGTTCGCCAGCGCGTCGAGCTCCCGCAGGGCGACGAACAGGCGGTCCGAGCCGTACACCTCGGGCGGCCCGAGGTCCTCGTCCACGACTGGGAGGATGCCGGTGCCGTGCTTCCCCGTGGACTCGGCGACGAGCTGTTCGGCCCACTGGCCCAGCGCGGCCACATCGGCCGGCAGGCCGAGCGTCAGCTTGTCCCACCCGCCGCGTGCCGCCTCGCCCGCCACGAGCCCCAGCCAGAGGCCCGGGTTCCGCTCGCACGGCACGCACTGGTGACAGGCGGCAGCCATCTCGGCGGCCGCCTCGAGCAGCTCGTCGAGGTCGGCCCCGATCAGGGCGGCGGGCACGAGCCCGAACAGCGAGAGTGCCGAGTAGCGCCCGCCGACGTCGGGAGGGTTGAGGAACACGTGGCGGAAGCCACGCCGCCGGGCGATGGCCTCGAGCGGCGAGCCGGGATCGGTGATCGCGACGAACTGGCGCGCGTCATGGAGCCGCGGGAAGTAGAAGTCGAGGTGGGCGAGCGTCTCGATCGTGGCGCCCGACTTCGACGCGGCGATGAACAGCGTGTGCGCGAGGTCGATCGACCGGTCGAGGGCGGTGATCGCCCCCGGGTGAGTGGTGTCGAGGACCTGCAGGTCCGGGGCGCCGGTCGCAAGGCCGAACGTCCGCCGGAACGTGTCGGCCGCCAGGCTGGAGCCGCCCATGCCCGCCAGCACCACGTGGGTGAACCCGTCGGCGCGCACCTCGTGGGCGAACGTCCGCAGCTCGTCCACCCGTTCGGCCATCTGCTCCGGCAGGTCGAGCCAGCCCAGCCGGTCGCTGATCGCGCTCGGCGTCGGCCTCCAGACCGTGTGGTCGCGGCGCCATATCCGTCCGACCAGATCGTCCCGCTCGGCCGCCTCCAGCCGCTCGTCGACGCGCTGCTCGAGCGGGCGCGGCCCCCGCAGCGTGTGCCGTCGCCGCGGTGGCGCGCTGGCCTCGAGCTTGGCCTCGATCGCGGCGAGCAGTTTGGCGAGGTCGGCGTCGAAGGTTGCGATCCCCTCCTCGAGGAGCCGCGCAGCCACTGCGTCGATGTCGATGCCGTGCTCGGCGAGGATCGGGAACGTGGCCTCCGCGGCCTCCAGGTTCTCGAGCACGGCGTCGGGCCGGACGCGGCCGTGGTCGCGGAAGGCGGCCAGGGTGTGCTCGGGCATCGTGTTCACCGTGTCGCGCCCGACCAGGGCCTCGACGTAGTACGTGTCGGGATAGGCGGGGTTCTTGGTGCCGGTCGACGCCCACAGCGGCCGCTGGGCGCGCGCCCCCGCGGCCGCGAGGCGTTCCCAGCGGTCGCCCGCGAACAGCTCACGGAAGCGCTGGTAGGCCAGCTTCGCGTTTGCGATCGCAGCCTGACCGAGGAGCGGCGACCCCTCGGGCAGCAGCGGGTCGATCGCGGTGTCGATCCGCGACACGAAGAACGAGGCGACCGACGCCACCGCGTCGAGGGGCTCGCCTGCGGCGTGTCGCCGCTCGAGCCCGGCGATGTAGGCCCTCGCCACCTGCTCGTACACGGCGACGGAGAAGAGCAGGGTCACGTTCACGTCGACGCCCTCGGCGGTCAGCTCCTCGAGCGCCGCCACGCCGGCGGGCGTGCCGGGCACCTTGATCATCACGTTCGGCTTGCCGATCTTGGCGACCAGGTCGCGGGCGACGGCGACCGATCCGGCCGTGTCGTGCGCAAAGACGGGTTCGAGCTCGAACGAGACGAAGCCGTCCGACCATTCCGTGTCCTCGTGCACCGGGCGGAGGACGTCGGCGGCCATGCGGACGTCGTCGACGGCGAGCTCGTAGAACACTTCGCGGGGATCGCGAGCCCCGAGGGCCGCGAGACGGACGATGGCCTCGTCGTAGTCGGTGGAGCCGGCGATCGCCCGCCCGAGGATGGTCGGGTTGGACGTCACCCCGGTCACCGCGTCGTGGCGGAGGTGGTGGTCGAGACCGCCGCTCGTGATGAGCCCCCTCCGCAAGTAGTCCAGCCATACGCTCTGGCCGGCGGCGCGCAGCTGGTGCAGCGGGGTCACCGGGCACTCACCTGCGGGGCGGCCGGGTGGCCCACGCGCCGGAGCAGATCCTCGGCCCGCCTGGCCACGTTGCCCGGTGTGAACCCGAACAACTCGAAGAGGTCGGGGGCCGGCGCCGAGGCGCCGAACGACTCGAGCGACACGACGTCGTCGGCGTAGCGGCACCACCCGTGCCCGCGCCCCGCTTCGACGGCGAGGCAGGGGATCGTGGATGGCAGCACGTCGTCGCGGTAGCCGGTCGGCTGGTCGTCGAACAGTTCCCACGACGGCATCGACACGGCGCGGGCGCCGACACCGGAGGCGGCGAGCCGGTCGCGGGCGGCCAGGGCCACGTGGACCTCCGAGCCCGTGGCCACCAGGACCAGGTCGTCGCCGTCGGCGCGGACGTACGCCCCCCGCCCCACCGCCCCGGCCGGCGGAACCGGCAGTGCCGGCACCGTCTGCCGGGTGAGCGCCAGCGCGGTCGGCCCGTCACGCCGGGCGAGGGCGGTCCGCCACGCGGCCACGGTCTCATTGGCGTCCGCCGGGCGGAGGACGACCAGTCCGGGGATCGCACGCAGAGCGGCGAGGTGCTCGACCGGCTGATGCGTGGGGCCGTCCTCGCCGAGCCCGATCGAGTCGTGCGTGAACACGAAAATCACCGGGAGCCGCATCAGGGCCGCCATGCGGATCGACGGCCGCATGTAGTCGGAGAAGACGAGATAGGTCGCGCCGAACGGCCGCAGCCCGCCGTGGGCCGCCAGCCCGTTGACGATCGAGCCCATGGCATGCTCCCGGACCCCGAAGTGGAAGTTCCGCCCCCCGAAGTCCCGGCAGGAGACGTCGCCCGAGCCCTCGATGTAGGTGTCCGTCGACGGGGCGAGATCGGCGGAGCCGCCCACCAGTTCCGGGAGCCGGCCGGCCAGCGCGTTCAGCACCGCACCGGAGGCGGAACGGGTGGCCATGTCGTCGGTGAACGACGGCAGCGGGTCGTCCCAGCCCCGTGGGAGCCGCCCGCGCGTGACCCGGAGGAACTCCTGGGCCGGCTCGGGGTGATCGCGTGCGTAGACGTCGAACCGGCCGTTCCACGCCGCGTCGGCCGCCTGCCCGGCCTCGAGCACCTCGGCCTCGTAGAACCGGCGGACTTCGGGAGGCACGACGAACGGCTCCTCGTACGCCCAGCCGATGTTCCGCTTGGCCTGCCGCGCCTCGTCGGCGCCGAGCGGCGCCCCATGGGCCGCGGCCGTCCCGGCCTTGGTCGGCGCCCCGTACCCGATCTCAGATTCGACGACGAGCAGCGAGGGGCGCGCGTCCTCGGCCATGGCCGCCAGCGTCGCCGCCTCGAGCCCGGCAGGGTCGTTCACGTCGCCGGCCCGGACGACGTGCCAGCCGTACGCCTCGAACCGGCGACCGACCTGCTCGCAGAATGCCAGGTCGGTCGAGCCCTCGATGGTGATGTGGTTGTCGTCGTAGAAGGCGATCAGCTTGCCGAGAGGCAGGTTGCCCGCCAGCGACGCGGCCTCGGCGGTCACGCCCTCCATCAAGTCACCGTCCGAGCAGATCACGAAGGTGCGGTGGTCGACGATCTCGTGCCCCGGCCGGTTGTAGCGCTGGGCGAGCAGCCGCTCGGCGATGGCGAGCCCTACCGAGTTGGCGAACCCCTGCCCCAGCGGCCCGGTCGTGATTTCGACCCCGGGAGTCACGCCGCGCTCGGGGTGCCCCGGGCAGCGGGAGCCGAGCCGGCGGAACCGCTTCAGCTCGTCGAGCGGGAGGTCGTAGCCGCTGAGGTGCAACAGCGCGTAGAGGAGCATGGACGCATGCCCGGCCGACAGCACGAAGCGGTCGCGATCGGGCCAGCCGGGGTTGGTGGGGTCGTGCTTCAGGAAGCGGGTGAACAGCAAGTGCCCGAGCGGCGCCAGGGCCATCGGGGTGCCGGGATGCCCGGACCGTGCCGCCTCGACGGCATCGATCGCCAGTGCTCGAATCGTGTTGATGCTCAGCTGGTCGGCGTCGCTGACGTTGGGGTGCCGGCGACTGCGGTGCCGGTGCAGCACGATGTCGGGCCGCAGCTCCTCGGACTCGATCGCCATGGCCGTGCCTCATCCCCGCTCGCGGCCCGGCGCCCCGCGGCTGGTCGCATCCGGTGCCGTCGGGCCGTCGAGCTGGGTCCACCACCGCAGCAGCTGATCCCGCGGCGGCACATCGTCGACACCCACGGCGTCCTCGGTCACGTCGGCCAGCCACTGGGCGAGGTCGGGATCCCGACAGATCCCGTGCAGCCGGTTCGTGCGCCAGCGCACGAACCACTCGGGCGCGCTCCCGTCGTAGCCGAGGAGCGCACGACCCACCTCGATGTCGTCGACCCGGGGGGCCCTCCCGGCCCGGCCGGCTCGTCGCACGCCCAGCGTCGCCGCGGCCCAGTGCGCGTCCTCCCGACCCTCGTCGAGGCCGGCGTGGACGCGATCGTCGAACCGGTGCCCCAGAAGATAGCCATAGCCGGCATCTGGGCATGGCACACCGAAGCCGGGTTCGGCGGGTGGTGTCAGCATCTCGACCGGCCGGGGCGGGAGACGCCGGGGGGGCGGGATGCCCGCGAAGTCGGTCATTCTCACCTCGACCAGAGCGGGCTCGGGCACGTACTCCGGTGTGGCCATCGGCACTCCCTTCCCGCGGGCGTCGGCAGCGTCGTGGGCGTCGTCACCGACTGGTGCCAGGTTGCGCGGCGCGCCCGCTGGTCGGCACCACGCGAACGCGTGAACCTCGGGCGCCCGCAATGTCCCCGCTGACGAACCTGTGTTCGCCCTACCGGCCGCCGATGAGCGGCTAAGTTTTCATCAGGTTGGAGCCGCCGCCGACTGAGGCGCCCAGGAGGAGGCCATGGTCGACCCCGTCAATGCCGCCTCCGAGGAGGTCGATCCCGCCGTCGAGCTGGAGTCGTGAATCGCTCGAGCGAGAGCGGTGACGTCGCGGACGTCACGATCGGCGATCAACACGCCGCCCTGCGCGTCCTGCTGGCGCTGTCGATGGACATGGCCGCCGTCGACGATGTGGCCGAGATCCTTCGTCTGGCCAGCACGGCTGTCGCGTCGGTCGTCGGCCACAGCCGGACCACCGCCGTGCGGCTGGCCCGAGCGGGGGCACCGGGAATCGAGGAGCCCCCCGACGCCGATGCCATCGCGGCCGACCTGCTTGATCTCGGTCGTTCGGGGGGCGAGGTGGACCTCGAGCGGGAAGGCTGGTCGTGGGCGTTCCCGCTGGCGGGCCTGGGCGGCACCGTCAGTCACATGGTCGTCGCGGCCGACGCGCCGCCACCGGAGCACGCGATGTTCCTGCTCGGCCTGCTGGCCCAGCATGTGGGCACCGCGCTGGTCAACGCCGATCAGCACCGCCAGGAGCAGGCGACGGCCACCGCCGAACGTGCGCTGGCGGAGAGGCTGAGCGCCAAGAACCTGGCGCTGGAGCGAGCGGTGCAGGACTTGGAGCGGGCCCGGGAGATCGCCACGCGCAGACTGACCATCCACGACCGCCTGACCCGGGCAATGGTCACCGGGGTGGGCGAGGACGCGATCGCGCAGGCGGCGTACGAGCTCATCGGGCGCCCCGTCGCCATCGAGGACCACTTCGGGACGCTCATCGCCTGGGCCGGCCCGGACAGGCCCGACCCCTACCCGAAGCTTCCTCCGCCGGCCCGCGAGCGCCTTCTCGTCACCGCGCTGTCCTCGGACCGTCCCATGCGGCACGGTGGTCGGGTGCTCGCCGTGGCCCGCGTTGCCGGCGAGCCGCTGGGCACGATCGCCCTCGTCGATCCCGACGGCGACAGCGGCGAGCTCGACCTCGTGGCGCTCGAGCACGCCGCCAACCTGCTGGCGCTCGAGCTCACACGCCAGCGCAGCGTGGCGGACACCGAGCAGCGACTCCGGGTCGATCTTGTCGGCGAGCTGCTCGCAGGGCAGCACCTCGAGGGCATCTTCGACCGGTTCCGCGCGATGGGCTACGACCTCGACCGCCCTCAACGTGTGGTCGTCCTCGCGGTCACGACACGCCGGGGCGACGGCGACGTGTCGTTCCAGGCCGTCCGGCGAGCCGCCCGCGACACCGCGGTCGGCTCGCTGCTCGTAGCACGCGACGGTCGACTCGCCGTGCTCGCCGAGAGCGTGGCCGATTGGGAAGCGTTCCGGTCCGCCGTCGTCGCCGAGCTCGGCCCAGGCAGCGCGTGTCGCGCGGGCGTCGGCGGCCTGTGCGCGCAACCTGCCGACTTCGCGCGGTCCTACCGCGAAGGGGTCGTGGCCCTGAACGTGCAGATCAGCGTGGGAGGCCCTGAGCAGGTCACCAGCTTCGACGATCTCGGGGTCTACGGCCTGCTCGCCGAGTCCGTCGACGTCGGGACCCTCGACCGGTTCGTCGACCGGTGGCTCGGACCGCTGCGCGACTACGACGACACCAAGGGTGCCGCGCTGGTCAGGACACTGAGCATCTACCTGGAGTGCGGCGGCAACTACGACGACACCGCCGGTCGGCTCTCGATACACCGCAGCAGCGTGCGGTACCGGCTGGGGCAGATACGGCGCATCACTGGATGCGACCTCGCCGACGCGGACACCCGGTTCAACCTGCAGCTCGCCACCCGCGCGTGGTCCACGGTCCTGGCCATGCGGGGCGTGTGACGCGGTTGCCCCGGCAGGTGAGACGGGGCACCGAAGTTCGTCACGACAGGTGGCTGCGGCGCCACGAGGCGATGTGTCACGCTGACAACCAGGTTTCCCCCATCCGCCCGGGGGGAGGAGTGTCCCGTTATGTCTCGCCGCAACGGCGATGCCTTGCCGGCCGAGGACGTGGAGCCGGCCAGCGCTGCCGAGTGCCTGGACGACCTCTCGGGCGCCGCCGGGTGCTTGGACGACCTCTCGGGACCGGCACGTCACCTGGTCGAGATCGGGGCGGTGCTCGGTGAGTCGTTTGCCGTCGCGGACGTTGCCGCGGTCCAGGGACACATGGCCGGGGGGCTCGTGGAAGCCGTGCATGAGGCGGTCGACGCAGGGGTCCTGATCCCGACGCCCACGGCGCTCCGGTTCGGCCACGGGGGCATCCGCCAGGCTGCCTACGAGGCGGTGCCGGCACCGCTGCTGCTGGCGCTGCACCGACAGATCGGCGAGCTGCGGATCGAGCAAGGGGAATGGGAGGCGGCGGCGTACCACCTCACGCAGGGCGTCGACTCGGGCGACCGCGTCGCGGCCGCAGGTCTCGAGCGTGTGGCCCACGAGATCCGGACGTCGGCGCCGGAGTGGGCCAGCGAGCTTGCGCTGCGCTCCCTCGCACTCACCGACTCCGACGACGACGACCGGTTCGCACGTGCGGCGACGGCCGTCATGAACCTGGTCACCGCCGGGCGGGTGGGCGAAGCCGACTACCTGGCACACTGCGCCCTCGCATCCCACGGGTTGACGGCGTGGCCCGCGGCGCGGTTGCGGCTGGCTCTCGCGGAGCTCTCCCTCTTCTCCTGCCGCTACGAGGCGGCGGTCGAGACGATCCACCGGGTCGTGTCGGATCCCGAGGTGCCGGCACCGCTGCGGGCGTCGGCCGAGCTGTGCCTGGTCTGGGCGAGGCTGGCGGTCGACGACCGCGCGGGCGCGGCCACGCAGGTGGCGGAGATCCTCTCCGGTGGTGCCGGCCGTGACCAGATTCTCCCGCCGGCGCTGGCGGCGCTCGGCCTGCTGACCTGGCGTGACGGCCTCGCGGCCGATGCGCTCGCACTCCTCCGCTCCGCCGTGCAGCGGGGTAACCGCCAACCGGACGCCGCCGGCGGCCCCTTCGGTCGGCTCTGCCTCGCGTGGATGCTGACCGCGGTCGGCGACCTGGAGGAGGCGACGCAGGTCATCGACGTCGCGCGCGACGAGATCAGCGCACGGAGCGAGACGTTGTGGTCACCCGAACCCGCGATCGCCGCGGCGCGGGTGCACCTGGCGGCAGGGCGGCTCGACGACGCGGTGGCGCACGCTAGGGGGGGAATCGATGTGGCCGCGGCCGTGGGCGCCTCCTCCTTCGTGAGCTGCGCCCGGACGGTGTTGGCCGACGTGGCGCTGATGCGCGGCGAGCTGTCCGAGGCGGCTGCACACCTCGAGAGCGGCCGCCAGTCCATGGCCTGGCCACCGTGGAGCATGAGCACGCAGCGGATGGTGGGTGCGAGGCTGACCGAGGCCGAGGACGGGCCCGAGAAGGTGCTGGCAGGGGCTGTCGACCTGTACGACGACGTGGCGGTCGACGCCCGGATCCTGCTCGACGATCCCGCCGGGGCCCCGTGGCTCGTGCGGACCGCGCTGGCGGCGGGCGATCGGGAACGGGCCGGTCGCGTGGCTGCACAGGCCGAGCGTCTCGCAGCGCTGAACGGCTCGATTCCGGCGGTCGTGGCCGCGTCCCACCATGCACGTGGGCTCTGCGCGGCCGATCCCGAGCTGCTGCTGAAGGCCGGAGCGACGCATCGAACGATCGGCGCGCTGGTCGCCGCGTGGGAGGACGCCGGCGCGAGCCTGCTGGATGCCGGCGACAAGTCGGCGGGGAAGGCGCAGCTCGAACGCGCGGTCGTCGCATACGAGCAGCTCGGTGCGGAGCGCGACGCGGCGCGGGTGCGCTCGCGCCTGCGGACGATCGGCGTGCGGTGGCGGCACGGCCGTCGGGCCGAGCGGCCGGTCTCGGGATGGGAGAGCCTCACCGACACCGAGCGGGCGGTGGCCGAACACGTCGCCGAGGGACTCACGAACGCCCAGGTCGCGGAACGGATGTTCCTCTCCCGTCACACCGTGGACTTCAACCTCCGCCAGATCTTCCGGAAGCTCGGCATCCGCTCCCGGGTGGCGCTGGCCCGCGTCTACCTGGAGGGCCACCCCGGCACGGATGCCAAGAACCACGCATCCGTGTGATGCGGGGCGCCGTTGGCCGGGCGCACGGTGAGGGCCGTGCGGTGTCGCCACCTGTACATGATCCGGCGCGTCGTGCCCTCCGCACCGGGCTGCGAGGACTGCCTGGCATCCGGCCGGCGCGACTGGGTGCACCTCCGTCTCTGCCAGACCTGCGGCCACGTGGGGTGTTGCGACAGCTCGCCCGGTCGACACGCCTCCGGGCACTACCTGGCCGCCGGCCATCCGGTGGTCCGGTCGTTCGAGCCGGGTGAGGACTGGTACTGGTGCTACGCCGACGAGGTGATGTTCGAGCTCCCCGCGGCGCCGCCCGCCGTCTCCCATCCATGAACGCGCCCGGGGCGCTCCCGCGCTGAGGAAGGCCGGTTTCACCACCGCGCTCTACGAGATCGGCTACGTGCGACGGATGTCGCCCCCGACTACGTGGTACTGGGTGAGACCCGGGCCTACACCTTCGAACGCGTCACCACGGCCGTCCGGCTCGTCAAGCTGGACACCGACGTGGTCGCGGGTCAGGAGGCGGAGCTCGAAACCGTGTTGATGCTCTCCGGCGTGTCGTCCGCCGAGGAGGTCGACCGGCACCCGTACGTGCCGTCGCGGGTGGTCGACTCGGTGGCGACCTCCTCGACGAGCTCCCCTGGTGTCCGGGACACGACGCCACGCGCGGCGTCAGGCGGTCGGGACCTGGGCCCGGGACACCGACACGCCCGGCGGCTGTGCCGCGGCACCCACGGCGGCGAGGTACTGGTGGACGAAGCGCACCGCCATCGCCCCCTCGCCGACCGCCGATGCGACCCGCCGCACCGCGCCGCTCCGCACGTCTCCGACGGCGAACACACCCGGGCGGCTGGTCTCCAGGGCGTACGGCGCGCGGTCGAACGGCCAGCCGACACCGCCCGCTTCCTCCTGGCGCGCCTCGGGGCCCGTGAGGACGAAGCCGTCCTCGTCGAGGGCCACCTCCCCGCTCAGCCACGCGGTGTGGGGCTCGGCGCCGATGAACACGAAGACTGCCCTGGCAGGAAGCACCTCGCGAGACCCGCTGTCCCTCTCCTCGACCACGACGGCCTCGAGTGAGCGGTCGCCGACGAGGCCGCGCACCTCGGTGTTCACGTGCACGTCGATCGTCGGATCCCGGCGGAGCCGCTCCGCGAGGTAGCGCGACATGTCCCGTTCGATGTCGCCGTGCCGCACGACCAGGCAGACCCGGGGCGCCTGCCTGGCCAGGAACACGGCCGCCTGCGCCGCCGAGTTCCCCCCGCCGACCACGACGACCGGATCGCCGGCGCACACGCGGGCTTCGACCGGCGTCGCGGCGTAATACACGCTCGTACCTTCGAACTCGTCCAGGCGCTGCACGTCGAGCTTGCGATAACGAGCGCCAGTCGCGATCACGACCGCGTGCGCGCTCACGGTCGCGCCGTTGTCCAATCCCACCGCATGGTGGCCGTCGGCGCGCTCGAGCGCCGTGGCAGGAGCCGGGTACCGGAGCTGGGCGCCGAACTTCTCGGCCTGGAGGACCGCCCGTTCGGCCAGCTCGGCGCCGGAGATGCCGGCGGGGAACCCCAGGTAGTTCTCGATCAAGGGCGACGCCGCTGCCTGGCCCCCGCTGGCGATCTCGTCCAGCACGATCGTGGTGAGCCCCTCGGATGCCCCGTACACCGCCGCCGCGAGGCCGGCCGGGCCGGCGCCCACGATCAGCAGGTCGCAGGTGACCTCGCCGTCACCGGGCGCGGGCAGTCCGATGAGGCGAGCCAGGTCCGACGGCCCGGGGTTGCGCAGCACCCGGCCCTTCCAGATGACCACGGGCGTCTCGTCCGGTGTCACCCCGAGCTCGCGCACAAGAGCCTCGGCGGTTGCATCCTTGTCGAGGTCCACGAAGCGGTGGGGCAGGCGGTTGCGGGCCGTGAACTCGAGCAGGCGACGGGTCTCGGGCTGGAAGCAGGAACCGAGGATCCGCAACCCCGTGCCGACCTCGATCAGCAGGGAGCGGCGCACGAGGAACGCCCGCAGGACGACGTCGCCGAGCGTGGTGTCCCGCGTGACGAGAAGGCGCAGCTCAGGCAGCGGCACGGCGAGCACGTCTCCCGGCTCGCGGACGACCGCGCTCACGAAGGCCGTCTCGCCCGTGAGCGTGCTGATCTCCCCGAGGAAGCGGCCGGCGCCGTGGACGCCGAGCACGTTCTCCTCGTCGCTGCCCAGACCCTCCACGATGGCCACCCTGCCGCTCAGGATGACGAAGAAGCGCTCCGCGATCTCGCCCTCCCGGTAGAGCACCTCCCCCGCACGCGTGGCGAGCTGCTCGCCGTGCGCAGCGAGCGCGGCGATCTGGTGCTCGCTCAGGCGCGGGTAGGCGCCGTAGAGGTCGGGAGTCTCGGCGAGCGCGCCGGCGGGGTCCCGGGGCCGCTCATGGGCGGTGGGGCCCTGCGAGGTGGTCATGGCCTCCGCCCCTCAGCCCGTCCGCTGCCCGAGCGAGTCCAGCGCCTGGTCGAGCCACTGCCGCAGCGCCGGCTCCGGTGCGGCGCCCGTCTGGCGGGCCACCACCGTCCCCTCGTCGACCACGAGCAGGGTCGGTATCCCCTGCACGCCGTACCGGCCGGCGGTCGCGGGCGACTCGTCGACGTTGACCTTCACGAGCTTGATCCGACCGGCGCGCTCGCGCGCCAGGTTCTCGAGCGCGGGGCTGACCGCCCGGCACGGCCCGCACCAGGGCGCCCAGAGGTCGACCAGCACCGGGAGCTGCGACTGCCCCACGGTCTCGCCGAAGGTGTCGTCGCCTGCCTCCGCCAGCCAGGGCAGCGGGTTGTGGCAGTTCCCGCAGCGGGGTACTCCGCTGGCGGCTGCCGGCACCCGGTTCTTGCGCCCGCAGGTGGGGCACACGACGATCGAAGCCTCAGCGCTCATGACGGGTCGCTCCATCGGG
>Ga0075419_10000449_pt1 | contig 25559 bp, 27 predicted proteins | sample SoiMetdeltSBSDD3_FD_76900 | JGI IMG/M metagenome (GOLD analysis project Ga0075419, IMG submission 76900) | Bulk soil microbial communities from a Populus tree surrounding site in Tennessee, USA - Soil MetaG P. deltoides SBSDD3 | ecosystem: Environmental > Terrestrial > Soil > Tree plantation... | reverse complement strand
AATCACGACAAGCTCTACGTCTTCACCGACCGCGGTCGGGTGTTCGCGCTGAAGGTGTACGAGCTGCCGGACGCGAGCCGCACGGCCAAGGGCACGCCGATCCAGAACATCCTCGAGGCGATGCAGCCGGGCGAGCGCGTGTCGGCGCTCGTCGCTCTTCGCGACACGACCTCGGCAGAGTTCCTGATGATGGCGACGCGCAAGGGCTTCGTGAAGAAGACAGCGCTGTCGGAGTACGCGACGGTGCGGCGCGCCGGCCTCATCGCGATCGCGCTGCGCAAGGGCGACGAGCTCGCATGGGTCGCGTCGTGCGCGAAGGACGACCGCGTGATCCTGGCGACACGCAAGGGGAAGGGCATCTCGTTCAAGGCGTCGGACGCGAGGCCGATGGGCCGCCCGACGCAGGGCGTCACAGGCATCCGCCTGGGGAAGGGCGACGAGGTCGTCGGGATGGGGATCGCCCGCCCACGGACCGAGGTCCTGTCCGTGACCGAGAACGGCTACGGCAAGCGCACCTCGGTCGACGAGTTCCCGACGCAGGGCCGCGGCGGCCAGGGTGTCATCCTCGCATCACTTGGCGCGAAGACCGGGGACGTCGCGGCGATGCAGATGGTCGACGAAGGTAGTCAGGAGATCCTCCTGATCTCGACCAACGGCGTCGTGATCCGTACGCCGCTCGAGCAGATCCGCGTGCTCGGGCGACCCACGATGGGTGTCAAGGTCATGACCACGGGCGACGCGAAGATCGCGTCGATCGCGACCTTCACGACGACGAGGCCGACACAGGTCCAGCTCCCGGTGAAGTAGGGCCTCAACAGTCGGGCCGGCCGAGCCAGGCGACCTGTCAAAGGCGCGTACGAATCCGGTCGCAGCAGTACCAATTGCGGCCGTTTGGCCGTTGTTTCGACGCATGCAGGCCGATATGTTGTCCCCGGTAATCAAGGACCCAGGCGTCGCTTGGCCGGTTCACCGAGCAGGCAGGCGCCGAAGGACGGTTTTGAGAGGGAAGGCGGCGGCTTGATCGCGCTCGACGACGTCAGCAAGCGCTACCCGAACGGGACCTTCGCACTACGAGACGTGGACCTTCGGGTGGACGCTGGTGACTTCATCTTCCTGGTCGGTTCGTCCGGCGCCGGCAAGTCCACGCTCATCCGGCTGCTGATCCGTGAGGAGGTCGCGACGACCGGTCGCGTCGTCGTCGACGGTGAGGACGTCGGACGCATGCGGCGGTCGCGCGTGCACCTACTCCGCCGAAAGGTCGGTGTCGTCTTCCAGGACTTCAAGCTGCTTCCGCGGAAGACGGTGGCCGAGAACATCGCGTTCGCGCTCACCGTCACCGGACACGAGGGTCGCGTGGTGCGCGAAGAGACCGAGCGCGCGCTCTCGCTCGTCGGCCTCACCGCTCGTCGCGATCACTTCCCGAGCCAGCTCTCCGGCGGCGAGCAGCAGCGCACCGCGATCGCGCGAGCCCTCGTGAACCGGCCGCGCATCCTCATCGCCGACGAGCCCACGGGGAACCTCGACCCCGTGACGAGCTGGGAGATCATCAAACTCCTCACGCGCGTGTGCGAGCTCGGGACGACGCTCGTGATGGCCACGCACAACGCCGAGATCGTCAACGCACTGCGCCGCCGCGTGGTCCACCTCGATCACGGGATGGTCGTGCGCGACGTGCGCGAAGGCCTGTACGCGGCATGAGGCGCATCGGTTACGTCCTCAGCGCCGCGGGCCAGGGCTTCTGGCGCAATCCGGTCATGAGCCTCGCCTCGACGTTCACGGTGACGCTCATGCTCCTGCTGTTCTCGTTCTTCCTCACCACCGACCGTGGTCTGCAGGCGGCCGTGGGCGTGCTCGAATCGAAGGTCGAGATCGCGACGTTCCTCGACGACAACGCGAAGGTGTCGGAGATCCTCGCGCTCAAGGCGCGCATCGAGGCGGACCCGGCGGTGTCACGCGTCGAGTACGTCACGAAGGATCAGGCGCTGCAGCGGCTGCGCGATATCGCCGACCGACGCAAGGACTTCGTCATCGCGGATGTCGATGCGAACCTGCTGCCCGCGTCGCTCGAGGTCAAGCTGTCGGATGCGCATCAGGCTCAGCGGATCGGTGACGATCTGCGCGCGGAGATCGGCGCCGGCGTCGTCGCCGACGTCATCGACAACCCGCAGGTCGTCGACCAGCTGCTCACGATCACGCGGGTGCTGTCGGTCGGCGGCATCGTGATCCTCGGGATGATGCTGTTCGTCGCGCTATTCGTGATCGTCAACACGATCCGGATCGCGGTGCACGGCCGCCGGGACGAGATCGAGATCATGCAGCTCGTCGGCGCGTCCGACTGGTTCGTGCGCTGGCCGTTCATCCTCGAGGGGATGCTCGTCGGGGCGCTCGGGGCCGTCGCCGCGCTCGCGGTCGTGTTCGCGGCCTCGGGGCCGGTCACCGGCGCGATGATGGACTTCCTCGTCACGCTACCGATCTCACTGGGCCCCGAATTCGCGTTCCAGCTCGCCGCGAGCGTGCTGGGCGTGGCGCTGCTCGTCGGCGCGGGAGGGGCGACGCTGTCTGTGCGCGCCCACCTCGCGAAATGACACGGCGTCGCGTCTTGACCCCCGGCGGTCCGCGGTGGGACCATGCGCCCGTGGATGCTCCCCGGGATAGCCGGGGAGGTGGGTGGAGGAAGAGCGGGCTGCGCGCGACCATCGTCGCGCTGGTGGGCCTCGCCCTGTTTGTCGGCCAGCAGATCCCCGCCGCCGCCGACGATCCGCTCGCCGAAGCGCTCCGCCGCAAGGAAGCGCTCGAGCGCGCCGTCGCCGTTTCGCGCCAGAACGCCGAGCGCTACAAGCAGGCGGCGAACCAGTTCGAGGCCGCCGTCAACTCGGCGAACGCGCGCATCGCGGACCTGGCCCAGCGGCAGGCGTCCGCCGAGTCGGAGGCCGAGGCGCTCGGGTACGAGATCCAGATCGCCGAAGAGCAGCTCGCACTCGTCGCGTTCCAGCTGGATGAGACGAAGGCGCTCGCGGAATCGCTGACCGCGCAGGCCGCGGAGCAGCAGCGGCAGCTCGTGCAGCGCGAGGAGCTCTACGCGAAGCATCTCGTCGCGACGTACCGGCAGGCGCTCATCAGCCCGCTCGAGATGCTGCTGTCTTCCAAGACCCTCACGGAGTTCGCGAACCGCGTGCAGCGGATGATCTTCGTGAACCGCCAGGACCAGCAGCTCGCGAACGAGATCCGCGGCCTGCGGGCGGACACCGCGGCGAAGCTCAGCGACGCCGCCGGAAAGCAGAACGAGATACTCGGGCTCCAGGATCAGATCGCGACGCAGCGCAAGAGCCTCGCGGAGCAGAAGTCGAAGTACGAGCAGCTCGCGGCGCAGATGCAGAGCGCGATCGAGCAGCAGGCGAACGCGCGCGCCGACGCCGCAATGAACAAGTCGCGCGCCATCGGCGCGCTCGGAGCGGCGAATCGCGAGACCGCCGACCTCAACCGGAGGCTCGAGGAGGCCGAGCGGCAGTACGCGAACCTCGCCGCGCAGCTCGCCGCCAAGAGTGGGCTCGGTGCGTTCAACGGCGCGAAGCTCGCGACGTGGCCCGTGAACGGCCCGATCACGTCCGGTTTCGGCCCGCGCTGGGGCGGCTTCCACAACGGCCTCGACATCGCGGCGCCGAAGTTCACGCCGCTCCGTGCGGCGTCGTCCGGCCAGGTCGTCACCGTGGGACGTCCGTACATGGCATACGGGGATACCGCGGTCGTCGTGATCATCGCGCACGGCTACAACTTCTCGACGCTCTACGGCCATCTGGACGACAGCCGCTGGCCACCGGTGAGGGTCGGGCAGTTCGTGGCGGCCGGTGCGGTCATCGGCTACGTCGGCATGACCGGCTGGACCACCGGCCCGCACGTCCACTTCATGACGATCGTGAACGGGCAGGCCGTGAACCCGCGTCCCTACCTCCCCTGAACAACCATCTCGTAGCGTCGGCATTCGCCTCCGCTCCTCGCTGAGGCTCAGGGCTGGTGGTTGCTCCCTCGCCGGAGTGAATCCGGCTCGGTCGCGCCTGCCGCGGCGTCACGTTTGTTGGCAATCTGATTTGCGACCTGGCTCACATTGACGGCGGCTCGACTGCCATGTGAGCATGGATGACGAAAGAAAGGAGGTGATGTGGAGTGGGTGATGCCTATGGGAAACCAAAGACCCAGGGGTGCTCACTTCGGCCTTTCGTAATGAAACCAACTGAGGTGATCGCGACCTAACCGAGGTCTTTGGAGACCCGGTGACAGCGGCGGCAGAAATGCCGCCGCTGTCTCTTTTTGTCGCTCTGTACGCTCTCGCCATGCCAGATCGCAGATCCCCGACGGTCGCCGCGCCCGAGAAGAAGCCGCGAGACCTACAGCTCGCGGACAATCGCAAGGCCCTCTTCGACTACGCCATCGAGGACCGCTTCGAGGCCGGCATCGCCCTCACCGGCACGGAGATCAAGTCACTGCGGGCCGGTCACGTGAACCTGCGCGACGGCTACGCGCACATCGACAAGGGACAGGCGTATCTGCGGAACGTGCACATCGCGCCGTGGACGCATGCCGCGCACGACAACCACGAGCCGCTACGCCCGCGAAAGCTCCTCCTCCACCGTGGCGAGATCCTTCAGCTCGCCAGCGCCGTGGCGCAGAAGGGCTACACCCTGGTCCCGCTCCGCATGTACACGAAGGGCGGCCGCGCGAAGGTCGAGATCGGTCTCGCGCGCGGCAAGAAGCGCTACGAGAAGCGGCAGGTGATCAAGGAACGGGAGGCCGCCCGCGAAATGCAGGCGGCCGTCAAGCGCCGGGTCTAACCGCCGAAGGCGGGCGCGCCCTCGCGGACCTCGTCGCCGGGCCGCTCGGTCCGTGCTTTGAGCGGGACCTCCTGGAGGAAGAGGGAGATCACCACCGCGATGCCGACGATCGCCGCCGCATAGATGAACACGTCGTGGAGCGACAGCGCGAGCGCCGTCCTCACCGCGTCGAGGACCTGGTCGAACAGCGGCTGAGCCTGCGGCGGCAGGGCGGCCCTCGTGGCTGCGATCCGCACCGGATCGAAGATCGCCTGCGCGCTTCCGCCGCTCGGGAGCGACGCCGACACCTGGGGCGGAAGGTTCAGCGCGCCGATCTGCGAGCGGATCCGATCGGGGAGCTGGTGCGAGATGACGGCGCCCAGGATCGCGACGCCGACCGTTCCGCCGACGTTCCGCCAGAACTGGATCTGGCTGGTGGCGACGCCCAGGTACTCGCGCGGCAGCGCGCTCTGCGTCGCGTTGATGTACAGCGGCATCGCGACGCCCATGCCGATGCCGACGAGGATCAGTGAGCGCACGACGTCGGTCTCGGGCGTGCCCACCCTGACCTGAGCGAGCCCCCAGAGGCCGACGACCATGACCGTCAGTCCGATCGTCCCCAGGAAGCGGTAACGGGTCACGCGGATCATCAGCTGGCCGGTCACGATGCTTGCCCCGATCAGGCCGACCATCATCGGAGTCGCGAGCAGACCCGAGTTCGTCGCGCCGATGCCCAGCACGCCCTGGTAGACGAGGCCGATGTAGACGATGGCGCCGAACATGCCGAACGCGATGAAGAAACCGGTGATCGCGGACACCGCGAAGGTCACGTTCTTGAAGAGCGCGAATGGCACGATCGGATGCGCCACGCGCTGCTCGACCACGAAGAAGACGACGGCCATGACCGCGGCGAAGCCGAGCAGCCCGAGGACCTCCGGCGAGCTGAAATCGTGGTCGCGCGTGATCGAGAAGCCGACGAGCAGCGGCACCAGCGTGGCTGCGAGGAGGCCCGCGCCGACGAAGTCGATGTCCCGCCAGGATGCGCTGTGCGTCGTCCGTGGCATCGTGAGGAAGACGACGGCGATGGCGAGGATGCCGACGGGGACGTTCACGTAGAACACCCACCGCCAGCCGACGCTGTCCGTGAGATATCCACCCACCGTGGGGCCGACGACGGACGCGATGCCGAATATCCCGCCGAAGACGCCCTGGATCTTCGCGCGGGTCTGCGGCGGGAAGAGGTCGGCAAGGGAGGCGAAGACGCTCGCGAAGAGGACTCCGCCAAAGAGTCCCTGGATGCCGCGGAAGATCACCAGCTCGGCCATCGTCTGCGCCTGTCCGCACAGGGCGGACGCGAGAACGAAGCCGATCATCCCGAGCATGAGGAAAGGCTTGCGGCCGAACAGGTCGCCGAGCTTCCCGGCGATGGGAGTCGTCGTGGTCGACGTGACCATGTACGCCGTCGCGACCCAGGCGAAGTACTCGAGTCCATTGAGCTCGCCCACGATGCGCGGTAGCGCGGTCCCCACGATGGTCTGGTCGAGGGCCGCGAGGAACAGCGCCAGGCCGACGCCGATCGAGGCGAGGATGCGTGCGGTGCGGTCCATCTCAGCGGGCACTGGCGCTCTCCCGGCGGTTGATGCGACGCACAGTGCGGCGCGGTCGTGAAGACGCGATGAACGGTCTGCGGAGAGCCGTGGGATCCGCGGCGCCGAACGCGGCGTTCAGGTCAGCGAAAGCCGCGCGCAGGCGGCGACGCTGCGGGCCGCTCAGACGGCCGAGAACTTCCGCGAGCGCGGAGGACGCCGCCAGCTCGTAGCGCTCGCGCACGCGCCGACCCTCGGCGGTGAGCGCGAGCACGACAGCGCGGCGATCGTCCGGATCCGCGTCGCGGCGCACCAGCCCCTCGTCCGCCAGACGCTCGACGAGCTCGGTCACCGCGCCCGCGCTGAGCTTCAGCTGCTGTGCGACCAGCCCAGCGCGCACCGGCTTGTCGCCGATCACCCACAGCAAACGGCCACGTTCGGGTGAGGTCATGCCGCACTGCTGGGCGGCATGCCACGCGATGCGGCCGAAACGCGGCATCACCACCAGCACAGCTCGGGCGAGGGACAGGTCGTCGTCTTGTGTGATCTTGGTCACAGTTCCTTCGGTCCCTGAATAGTTCGGACACCGAAGTATCGCAACGGACGACTCACGCGTCAACGTGCGGCAGCGTATCGCTGATAACGGAGCGGACTACCCTCCAGCCGACTCCACTGCGGGTTGCTCGAGGTCGGCCGAGAAGAACGTCTTGCCGCCGCAGGTCGCGCACTTTGCCGGGGCGGCTGCGCCGTGCGTGATCGTGCCGCACTGCTCGCACCGGAAGTGCTGCTGGCCCCCCGTCGCCGGTATGACGGCGGGCGCTTGAGCGAGGAGCTGCCTGATCCTGCCAAGCTCATGCGCCACGGCGATGGGCTCGAGTCCGGCGCCCGATTGGTCCGCTTCGATGAGCTTCTGCGTGAGCGCGTCGAGGCGACGCATCGCTTCCTGCATCGTGACCTCCCCTGGAATGTTGCGGAGGATACCGTCTCACGGCACGCGCGCGTGCGGCGTTTTACTCGCACGTGCGCGAAAATCCTCGGACGATGCCGTACCTGGTGTTCATCGGCTGCTGCCTGATCTGGGGCAGCACGTTCCTCGCGATCCGGATCGGCAACGAGGCAGTGCCGCCGGTGTGGGCCGCGACGATCCGTCTCGCGCTGGCCGCGCCGCTGCTCGCGGGCCTCGTTCTCGCGACCCGTCAGCGATTTCCGCGGGGTCCCGCGCTGCGCGGCGCGGTCCTCTTCGGGATCTTCAACTTCGGCGCGAACCTGTCGCTTCTTTACTGGGGCGAGCGCGTCGTCCCGAGCGGGATCGCCGCAGTGCTGTACGCGACGGTGCCGCTCTCGACCGCACTGATCGCCGCGGCGATGGGCGTGGAGCGCCTGGTGCCGCGCAAGTTCGTGGCCGCGATCGTCGCGATCGTCGGCGTCGCCATCATCTTCGCCGGGGAGCTGAAGCTCGACGTGCCCCTCGAGGGCCTCATCGCCGTCTTCCTTGCCGCGACCGCCGCGTCGCTTTCGAGCGTCTTCCTGAAACAAGCGCCCCAGCCGTCGGCGATCGCGGCCAACGCGGTCGGCGCCGTGGCCGGACTGGTCGTCTGCGCCGTGGTCAGCTTCGTCATCGGGGAGGACCATGCGCTGCCGACCACGTTCGCCGGGTGGTGGCCGATCGTCTATCTCACCCTGGCCGGCTCGCTCGGCGCGTACGTTCTCTACACCTGGCTGGTCCAGCACTGGCCGGTGACGAACGCGAGCATGGTCGGCGTCGTCGTGCCGGTGATCGCCGTGATCCTCGGCGCCGTCGCGAAGCAGGAGCAGCGCTCACCAGAGTCCTATCTCGGTGCGGTGGTCGTCCTTGCGGCCGTCCTCATTGCGCTTCAGCCCTGGGCTGGCACCCGCTATGCGGGAAAGGCGGCGGTCGCCAAATAGCCGCGCGGCCTGGCCGCGCTCGTCTGCCTGGCGGGTGCGCTACGCGCCCGCGGCAGTAAAGGGAGGACCGCCATGCGCATCGAACACGAAGCCAAGGTCCGGACCAAGGACGGCCACGACGCCGGACACGTGAAGCACGCGATCTGGGATCCGGACGGCAGCAGCATCACGCAGTACGTCGTGGCCACGGGCGGGCTGCTCGGGCATGACGTGATCGTGTCGCCCGAACTGATGGAGAGCGGCACACGTGACGGCGGCGCCATCGTGCTCAACATGACCAAGCACGAGCTTGACGAGCTCGCCCGCTACGAGCCGAGCGAATACGCGCCGCCGCCCGCCGACTGGCGCGCGCCATCCGTTCACGGCTTCCCAGCCGGTGGCTATCTCTGGCCGGTGACGGAGGCCGAGACCGTGGCCGTCGACGATGCACCGCCGACCGCCGGGCAGAGCCGAGGGCCCGCCGTGAAGAAGACCACGTAGGAGGACCGCCATGGCACAGCTCACGGAGACCGGTCGCAAGCACATCGCGCGCAAGAACTTCGCCTACGTCGACAAGGAAGGCGGAGAGCACCTGCCCATCCAAGATGACGATCACGTCCGCAACGCGATCGCGCGATTCAACCAAACCTCGTTCGAGAGCATCGAGGCGAAGGAGAAGGCGCGTCGGAAGATCCTCGCCGCCGCGAAGCGCCACGGGATCGAGGTCGCAAAGGACGACGAGGTCGCGAAACGGGCCGATTCGCTCAAGCGCGTCCGCACCAAGCGAGGCATGCGTGGGGGCAGGAAAGTGGTGGCGCGCCGGAAGAGCTAGCAGGCCCGTGGCCCTGGTGACGCGCGATGATGTCGCGCGGTGACCGGGCTCGAGGCGCCTGACTACTGGCTCACGCGCCTTGTCCTCCAGCGCGCGCTCGCCGCCATCTACCTCGTCGCCTTCCTGGTCGCGGCGCATCAGTTCGCGCCGCTGCTCGGCGCGCGGGGACTGCTGCCCATCCCCGAGTTCGTTCGCGCCGTTCCGTTCCGACGGTCGCCAAGCCTTTTCTACCTTCGCTACTCGGACCGGCTCTTCGCGGCGGTCGCGTGGAGCGGCGTCGCGCTCTCAGCCGCGGCGCTGTTCGGACTGCCTGATTCCTGGCCGATCCCGCTCACGATGCTGCTCTGGGCGGCGCTCTGGGCGCTGTACCTGTCGATCGTCAACGTCGGTCAGACCTTCTACTCGTTCGGCTGGGAGACGCTTCTCCTCGAGACTGGGTTCCTCGCGATCTTCCTCGGGCCGGCGTGGACCATCCCGCCGCTGACGTTGATCTGGCTGCTGCGCTGGCTGCTGTTCCGTGTGGAATTCGGCGCCGGTCTCATCAAGATCCGAGGAGATCGCTGCTGGCGCGATCTCACCTGCCTTTACTACCACCACGAGACGCAGCCGATGCCCGGACCGTTGTCCTGGTACTTCCACCATCTGCCGAAGCCGCTCCACCGCGCGGAGGTGCTGGGCAACCACTTCGCGCAGCTCGTCGTCCCGTTCTTCCTGTTCTTCCCGCAGCCGATCGCGACGGTCGCGGGCCTGGTCATCCTCGCCACACAGAGCTGGCTGCTCGTGAGCGGCAACTTCTCGTGGCTGAACGTCATCACCATGACGCTCGCCGTCGCGAGCCTCGACGACGCGACGCTGGGCCGCATCCTGCCGATCGCGCGGCCCGCGCTCGTCGCGGAGGAGTGGCACCAGTGGCTCGTCGTCGCGGTGACGATCGTCATCGTCCTGCTCAGCTACCGGCCGGCGCGCAACCTCCTGTCCCGGCGTCAGCTGATGAACTCGAGCTTCGACCCGCTGCATCTGGTGAACACCTACGGCGCCTTCGGGTCGATCACCAAGGAGCGCTACGAGGTCGTGATCGAGGGCACCGACGAGGCGGTGCTCACGCCGCGCACGACATGGCGCGAGTACGAGTTCAAAGCGAAGCCGGGCGACGTCCGTCGGCGGCCGCCGCAGTACGCGCCCTACCACCTGCGGCTCGACTGGCTCATGTGGTTCGCGGCGATGTCCTCACCGATGTACCACGAATGGCTCGTCCCGCTGGTCGTGAAGCTCCTCGAGGCCGATCCACCGACCCTACGCCTGCTGCGACACGATCCGTTCGCCGGCGCGCGGCCACGCTTCATCCGCGCGACGCTGTATCTCTATCGCTTCACGACGCCGCGCGAGCGCCGGGAGTCGGGCGCCTGGTGGGTGCGCTCGCGCGCGGACGCGTACCTCCAACCGGTGGGACTGCGCGCGGAGCGTGCTCGACGTAGCGCGTGAGCTGTCGGGGCTTCGACGTCAGAAGATCACGTTGCGCGGCCGCTCGACCCGAGACGTGCCTCGATCCAGGCGATCGTGTCGTCGATCACCGCACTGGCCTCTGACTCGTTATGCATCTCGTGACGCAGACCGGGATACACGCGGCGCGTCACGTTCTCGCGGCCACCGAGCCGCGCGGTCGCCGCAAGCGGAACGATCGGGTCGTCCGAGCCGTGGAGAACGTACGTCGGTACCGGCAGGGCCGAGACGTGGGAAAGGCGAGCGTGAACGCGAGCCTGTTCGTGGAACAGCTCGAGGCCTAGCCGCGCCGTCGTACGGTGCACGTTGAGCGGGTCTGACCGGTACTCGAGCTCGACCCGCGGATCGTGCGACAGGCCACCGCGCGGCAGGTCGTTCGGGATCTCAACGCGTGGCGCGATCCGGCCGATGATCTCGGCGAGAGCGCGCTTCCAGCGCGCGACGGTCGCCACGATCGCCGGTGCGGAGAGCACGAGGAGATCCGGGCTGGCGCGCGGCGACTCGGTGAGGACATATCCGAGCGCGATGAGCCCGCCCAGCGAGTGCCCGTACAGGATGACCGGTCCGGCGCGAATCGCCGCAAGCTGGTCCTCGAGGTCATCGTGATACTGCGACCAGCGCTCGACGTAGGCCCGTCGGCCCGACGACGCGCCGAATCCGCGTACGTCGTACCCGTGCGTCTCGATGCCGGCCTGCGCGAAGCGCGCGGCGACATGGGCGTGCCGCCCAATGTGCTCGGCGATGCCGTGCACCACGAGAAGGCTCGCGCGGCGCGTGCCGACGGCGGGCCAGTGCGCCGTGCGCAGCTCGATGTCGTCACGCGTTCGCGCGGTCCCGATCTCAGGCTCGATGACTGTGGTCACCCCTTTGCGTTGGCCTCAGTCCCAGCGGACGGCGATCGGTCTTCGGATGCCGGGTAGTGGCAGAGACGCCGCCTCCGTTTCGACCGCATCGCGTGCCGCGCGTGAGAGAGGGCGCCAGGTTTGGACCCGGACAGTCTCCTGCGCGCGTCGCCATGTTCCGACGAGCTCTCCGTCGACGAGGAGGCCGCCCGGCCACACGCGCGGGGTCCACAGCGCGCGGCGACGATCCGCGTCAGGTACCAGGAGCTCGCGATCGGCTCCCTGGAGGAGGAAGTAGGCATCGCCGCTCGGAAGGAGCCGTGCCGGCGAGGCGCGTCGCGGCGCGGCGCGAAATGTCGGTTCGTCGCGCGTCAGGATCCACGCGTCGCCGACCGGCGTCCGCACCGCCGTCAGCGATCCGCGGAGAGCGTCGAACGCCGTACTGCCGTGTCGTGAGGAGATGCCCGCCCACTGAGCGAACGCTTTGGGCGTCCCTGGACCGAAGACGTGAAGGTACCGACGCGCGAGCTCGAGACGAGCGGCGTGCGGATCGACTTCGGGTGGCGGCACGGTCCACACAGTGGGCTGTCGCGCGCCCTCCCACCTGATCAGCACCCTGGCCGTGGGTGCGGCGTAGCGCAGGCGATTTGGCTGTTCTCCGAGTCCGCGACCCGCCTCGCCGTAGGTCATCCGTCTGCCCTCGAGAAAGGCGTGTAGGCGTGCTGCGAGATCATCGGCGAGGCCTTTGGTGTCGTCCGACAGCCTCCCGAGCGAGAAGATGGCGCGGTCGCGCGCCGCAACGACGTACGCGCTGAACCGTGGCCCCCAGAGCTGCACGAGCGATGGGTCCTCCCACGTGCTCGGTGTCGTTCCCGCGACTCGTGCATGGATCGAGAGGAGCGCGGCTCGGGGCATGCTGTCCTGCAGGCCGGCCCACGCCGCGCGCCGGAGCGAGTGGTCCCCGCGTGGGAGCCGCTCGTCGAGAGCGCCGATGTGCCGTCGGAATGCGAGGATCTGCGGCCGTGTCAGGTCGAGCCGAGATCTCGTCACCCGCGGCTCCTCGTCGCCCGTACTTCGTACATCGGCGTCGTCGCCCTGCCGGTGAAGGCACCTGCGCATGGGCTCCTACCGCTGTGGAGATGGGGGAGGGTCGAACTCCCCGTCCAAGGCCCTTGATGTGAACGCATCTACGAGCGTAGTCGGCGTTTTGTTGTCTCGGGAAGCCCAGCGCGCACCGACGCGCTCCCAGCTTCCCCAGGCCGGAAATCTTGAGTCCGCCTACCAGCCGGTCAGCGGACCGCACCTTCGCTTAAGTCGCCCTTCCCGGCCCGCGAAGGGGAGACCGGGAGGACGCTCACTGACTAGGCAGCGAGTGCGTAGGAATTGTTGCCAGTTATCTGGCTGCCGTTCGGATTAACGAGGAAGAACGACGTACCTCGGCTCGCGACGTTCACGTCGCCTGCCCTGTCGAAACCACGCATCCCCGTGGCCCTTTCAGGCACCATCAATTCTAACCTTGCTCCGTGCGTATGTGTTCCTTGGGCTGCTGGTCGCCTCGGCGTGCTCGGGACCCGCGTCCCGCGCCACGACCGCCGCGCCCGCGACCCCGACCTCGTCCACAGTGGTACGCGTGAGTCCCACCGCCGCGCCCGCGGGAACGGTCCGCTACGTCGCGATCGGCGCTTCCGACGCGGTCGGCGTCGGGGCCACCGATCCGGCAACCGGTTCGTGGCCGGCGCGGGTCGCGAAGCTGCTGCCGCCCGGAAGCGCGTTCGTGAATCTCGGCGTCTCGGGTTCGATCGCGCTGCAGGCGCGCACCGCGCAGCTGCCCGGAGCGATCGCGCAGCGCCCGACCGTCGTCTCCATCTGGCTGGCGGTGAATGACATGAACGCGACCATCGAGCCCGCCTCGTACGCGAACGATCTCGGCGCGATCGTGGACGCGCTCGTATCCGGTACCGAGGCCAAGATCTTTCTCGGCAACGTTCCCGATGTGAGACCCGTGCCCGCGTACGCGGAGGCCGACAAGGAGGCCCTGTTCAGGTTGATCCAGGCGTACAACCAGGTGATCGCGGCCATCGCGGCGAGACATCCAACGCGTGTCGTGGCCGTCGACCTCTTCACCGGTAGCGCACTACTGGTCAGCACGATCACGGTGTCGAGCGACGGCTTCCATCCGTCCGACGCGGGCTATCAGCTGATCGCCGACCGCTTCGCCGATGCGATGCGCCGCAGCGGCATGCCTCTGCGCTAAACGCGCCGCCGCTCGATCGGAGGGGGCGCTACGCCTCGGCAGGCACGGCCAGGGGCTTCACTGCTGCGGGCTCGCGCACCAACTGCGCGAGCACGAGCGCGCCGGTGATCATCAGGAGCGTCCCGAGCACGAGCACCACCTGCGGCGATGCGATCCCCAAGAGGGCCGCGGCTGCGAACGGCGCGGCTGTGCCGCGCAGGCCGAGCAGGAACGCGTTCGCGGCCGCGTATTCGCCGATCCGATCTTTGGGCGCGAGGTGGACGATGTTCGTGAACCCGGTGAGCTCGCCGCTCGACACGACGATCCCCGTGATCACCGCGACCGGCAGGAGGGCCCACGCGCCGGGTGCGACGAGGTAGCCGATCGGCACCAGCACGGTGAGGAGCGTCGCGATGAGCGTGAGCCGCAGCGTTGACCCGCGGTCGATCAGCCGTCCGAACACGGGATAGGCGACGATCAGCGTGGCTGATTGGACGATCGCGAGCGTTCCGACGAAACCATTCGACGCCTCGAAGTGGTCGACCAGCATGATCGGGAATACCGCGAAGTTCATGAGGTTGCCTGTGCCGAAGATCGTGAAGGCGAGCAGCAGCTTGCGATAGCGCAGGTCCGCCCAGACGTCGCGCGCGATCGTGATCGCGGGCCGACGCGCCGGCGGTGTCGCGGGGCCGTCGTAGCGGATCGCGAAGAACGCCGCGGCGCACGGCAGCCCGACCAGCGCCGCGGCCCCGAAGACCCACTGCACCGGCACGGCATCGATGAAGCTACCGGCGATCGCGGCGGCGACGATGCCGGCGACGGAGGCGCCGACGCGGACGTTGCCCATGGCAAACGCGCGCTCGCGGTCCGGATAGATGCCCTGCATGAGCGCGGTGTACGCGGCGATATTCGAGACCGCGATGATCCAGAACACCGCTGTCGTGACCGCGAGGGCGAACGGCGTCGCGGCCACGAGGATGCTCACGAGGAAGACCGCGCGAGAGAGCGTCGACGCGCCGGCGACCACGCGCACGACGGGCAGGTGCGCGAGCAGATACGCGAAGATCGGCGACAGAAGCATGCCGATGAACGGACCCGCGACGATGATCGCGACGTCCGTCGTCGAGCCGCCCATCCGCCGGACGATCACCGGCATGAAGGCGACGAGCACGGACACGAAGGCGCCCGCGCCGAGCGCGCTGAACAGGTCGATCCGGAAGTTGCGGCGGACGCGCGAAGGGGTCCAGTTCGGGTCGGTCACGGCAAGGAAGCTAACGGCCGCTCCTGCGCCTTGTCACCGGCCCGTGCGGCTAGGGACCTCGTTCGGGACGCGGTCGATAGCCGCCCGGCCTCGGCCCATAGCCACGGCGAGGCCCATAACCGCCGCCGCCCATGCCGCCCGGCGGCCGGGGTCGGAAGCCCCCGGGCCCGCCCCCGGCAAAGGGTCCGCGAGCGCCGGGGGCCGTCGAGCTGATGACAACGCGGCGGTTGGGCTCCATGCCCACCGACTCGGTCTTCAGCCCGGGCTGGCCCTGGACGGACAGGTGCACGATGCGCCGCTCGTAGGCGAGCATCGGCTCGAGGGTCACGGCCTGGCCGCTCGCGCGCACGCGCGACGCAACGCGCTGCGCGATCTCCCGCAGCTGGTCCTCACGGCGCCGTCGATAGCCTTCGATGTCCACCGGGATGTGCACGGACCGGCCGACGCGCTTGGACGTGATCGCGCTGACGACCTGCTGGAGCGCGACCAGGTTCTCACCGCCGCGACCGATCAGCGCGCCGAGATCGGCGCCGAGCACGTCGACGCCCTCCATGCCGGGACGATCTTCGAGCGCCACCTCGGCATCGACGCCCATCGCTTCCAGCAATTCCCGCAGAACGCTCGCGCCGAGCGCGAGCTCCTCGGCGAAGGCCGGCGACGCCTCGTCGCCCTCGTCCTCACGCCCCGCGCGCACCACGTCGGGACGGCGCGGCACCTCGGCCTCGTCGATGACCGCCTCGGGCTCCGCCGCGCGATCGTCCTCCTGGAACGACAGGAGCACGCGCGCGTCCTCGCCGCCCATGCCCAGAACGTTCGCCGGCTTTCCCTTCTCGAGGACCTCGATGTCGACGTCCGAGCGCTTGCGCCCGAGCGCGCGCAGGCCGCGCTCGATCGCCTCCTCGACGGTGCGCCCCGTGAACTCCTCCCCACGCAGTGGGCTCATCTCTTCCCCCTCCTCCGTCCGCGACGACGTCCGCCGTTCGATCGGCTGGGCGTCGCCGACTCTGGCTCACGCTCCTCCGCCTCTTCGCTGTCCTGGTCCTTCATGTCCTGCCGCGCCTCGACGATCGCGGCCTGCTCGCGGCGATGCAGCTCGCGATCCGCGGGTGTCGGGATCCCCCGCAGGAACGGTAGGTACTTCGGCAGCTGTCCCCATCCGCTCACGAAGTACTGCTGGACGATCTGGAACACCGTCGTCGCGATCCAGTAAACGGTCAGGCCGGCCGGAAACTGAGCGCCGATCACGACCGTGATGAGCGGGAACGTGTACGCCATGGATTGGGTCATGCGCGCCGCCGGATCGTCGCTCTGCACCTGCTTTGCGGGCATCGCCATCACAGACGCGATGAGCTGCACGAGCCCGGCGATCACCGGCAGGATGAAGAGCGGGTCGGGATGCTGCAGCCCTCGGGTGATCCACGGCAGCCAGTTCGCGGTCGTGTCGAGGGCACCACCGGGCGCGATGGGGTTGGAGATGAATGAATAGCGGAAGCCCTCGACCATCTCGTACGTGAGGCCCGGGCAGAGGTTGTTCGGTGGAGGGCCGAGACCGCAGCCGAGCTGCAGTAGCGCGTTGTAGAGCGCGATGAGCAGCGGCATCTGCAGCAAGAGCGGAAGGCATCCGGCGGCGGGATTCACGCCGCGCTCGCTGTAGAGCTTCATCTGCTCCTGGCTGAAGCGCTGGCGATCCTTTCCGTATTTCCTCTTGAGCTCGGCCATCGCCGGCGCGACCTCTTGCATCGCGCGCTGCGACCGGATCTGCGTCACGTACAGGGGATAGAGCGCGAGCCGGATCGCGACGGTCACGATGATGATGGCGAGGCCGAAATCGCGGACGAGCGAGTACGCGAGGATCGTCATGTTCATGATGGGGTGGATCAGGAGTCCGTTCCAGAGCGTCAGGATGTCCACTACTGCTCCGGCACGGGGTCATACCCGCCGCGGCTGAACGGATTGCACGCCAGCAGGCGGCGCGTCGCGAGCCACCCGCCCCGCAGCACGCCGTGCCGCTCGATGGCCTCCATCGCGTACTCGGAGCAGGTGGGCGTGTAGCGGCACGCGGCGGGCAGACTCGGGCTCACGTGCGCCTTGTAGAAGCGCAGCGCGGACAGCGCCAGCGTCTTCATGCGCGCGGCTGGCGCGCGGTGCCGAGCGCCGCCGCGGCGGCGTGGCGAAGTGCGGAGAAATCGGCCGTGAGTGCCTCGCGGCGCACGGTGACGACGATGTCCTGCGCCGGCGCGCCATCCGCCGCAGCGCACGCCTGTCTGAACGCCTCGCGAACGCGGCGTCGCGCGCGGTTGCGGATCGTGGAGATGCCGACCGTACGCGGTGCGGACACCGATAGACGCATCACGCTCAGGTCGTTGGGCCGCAGACGCGCGACGAATGCGGCATCGCGAACGCCGCGCCCGATCTTCCGCACTGCCGCGATATCGGTGGAGCGCCGCAAACGCGCGGCATTCATAGCGGCGAGGTCGTTCAGGCGACGGTCAGGCGCTTCCGTCCACGCGCGCGACGTTGTGCCAACACTTTGCGGCCGCCCGTCGTCTTCATGCGCGCGCGAAAACCGTGCACTCGCGCGCGACGACGCGTCTTCGGCTGATACGTGCGCTTCACGAACTGTCCCTTCTCCCCCGAAAAAAATGGACGGATGAAACATCAAGTGGAAGTGTGCTTTGTGCTGTGTGTGCGAGAAAGTCTAGCAGTGTGACTGTGCTACTGTTCCGTGGCTTCCGGCGGGCGGATCCTTTCCTTGTCTTCGCGTTCGGTGTGGCGGCATCTCGCGTGATCGTGTTGTGGGGAGCGTCGTGTGTTCGAGCGCAGAGAAGGGGAGCCGTTGAACCTGAAGCAGCTCTGGCACGCGGCCCTTGGCGAGCTGCAGCTCGGACTCACTAAAGCCAACTACGACACGTGGTTTAAGGACACCGCGATCGTTTCAGAAGAGGATGACGTCTATTGCGTCGGCGTTCCCAACGCCTTCGCGCGCGAGTGGCTCGAGAACAAGTACCGCCAGCAGGTCCGGGATGCGCTCCGGCACCTGGTCGGCCGAACCGTTGACGTTCGTTTCGTGACCCTCACGGCCGCATCGGTCCGTTCCGACCGCCCGATCGCCTCGTCCGGCGGCGGGGGCAGTTCGGCGGCACCGGCCGCGGCCGCGCCGACGCAGGAGCGCCGCGAGGGCTCCGCGGCGGCCCTGCTTAACGCCCGTTACACGTTCTCGACCTTCGTCGTGGGGTCGAACAACCGCCTGGCGCACGCCGCCGCGCTTTCCGTCGCCGAGCGTCCGGGCCACAGCTACAACCCCCTCTTCATCTATGGCGGCTCGGGGCTGGGCAAGACCCACCTCATGCACGCGATCGGGCACGCGGTCATCTCGCGACACCCGAAGAAGCGCGTCGCGTACGCGACCAGCGAGAAGTTCACGAACGAGTTCATCAACTCGATCCGCGGTCAGAAGAGCGAGGAGTTCCGTGAGCGGTATCGGCGGATCGACGTGCTCCTCATCGACGACATCCAGTTCCTGACCGGCAAAGAGGGCACGCAGGAGGAGTTCTTCCACACGTTCAACGCGATCCACGAGGAGGGAAAGCAGATCGTCCTCTCGAGCGACCGTCCGCCGAAGGCCATCGAGCGCCTTGAGGACCGCCTCCGCTCACGTTTCGAATGGGGACTCATCGCCGACATCTCGACGCCGGATCTCGAGACCCGGATCGCGATCCTGCGAGCGAAGGCCGAGGCGCAGTCGGTCGCGGTCCCGCCGCCGGTGATCGACTTCCTCGCGCAGCGCATCGTGTCGAACATCCGAGAGCTCGAGGGCGCGCTCACGCGGATCGTGGCTTACGCGACGCTCAGCGCGGTGCCCGTCACCACGCAGCTCGCGCAGGAGATGCTCCAGAACATCCTGTACAACCCGCGCCAGAAGACGCTGTCCCCCGACCGCATCGTCGAGACCGTCGCGCGCTACTACGGCGTGCCCTCCGACCAGCTGCGAGGAAAGGCCCGAGACAAGCAGGTCGTCCTCCCGCGCCAGATCGCGATGTACCTCATGCGCGAGGAGACGGAGGCGCCGCTCATGAGGATCGGGGAGGCTCTCGGTGGGCGCGATCACTCGACCGTGCTCCACGGCTGCGAGAAGATCGAGCGCGAGATGGCGGAGAACGACGACTTCCGGAGGGACGTTGGCGCTCTCCGGGAGATGCTGTACACGGAGTAGCCGCGGAGCTCACAAAACCCGCGAATTTCCGTGGGTTTCGCCCAGGTGTCCAGGTGTGGATAAGCCCCCACAATGTGTGGATAAGCGCACCCATTTGTGGACATGTACGTAACTGGCATGTTCGCTTCACGGACTACGGTCGGCCAAATAGACATCGGCCTACCGGGACGCTCCTGCGGTCCCCAGGCCGTCCTGGCTCCGTCCACACGATGAGGAGGGCGTACGCACACGCGCTTCGGCCACGCCTGGCGCGTCGCGGCACGACAACAGCATCTCGGAACGCTCATAGTCCACACCACTACTGCTGGTACCGGCGTCTTAATAGATCAACTGGGGAAGGTACGGAGGATCCGCGTTGAAGGTCACTTGTCTACAGGAGAACCTCGCGCGCGGGCTGCAGATCACCGGGAGGGCCGTCTCGACGCGAGGCAGTCTGCCGATCCTCGGCAACGTCTTGCTGCGCACCGAGGGCGGCCGCCTGAAGCTCACCGCGACGAATCTCGAGGTCGGGATCAACTGCTGGGTACCGGCAAAGGTCGACGATGAGGGATCGATCACCGTGCCGGCCAAGCTCTTCACCGACTTCGTCAACTCACTGCCGGCCGGCCCCACCGAGCTCTCCCTCAACGTGCGCACCAAGACCGTCCATCTGCGCCGCGATCCGTATGAGGCGAACTTCAAGGGCATGGACGCCGAGGAGTTCCCCATCATCCCTGTCGCTCCCGACAAGCCGACCACGCGCGTTAGCAAGTCCACGCTCCGCCAGATGATCGGCGAGGTGGCGTTCGTCGCGACCACCGATGACAGCCGGCCCGTGCTCACGGGCGTTCTGACAACGCTCGAGGGCGACAAGATCACGATGGCCGCGGCGGATCCCTACCGTCTATCGGTACGGAACGCGAAGCTATTGGACAAGGTCGACACGAAGCTCGAGGTCATCATCCCCGCGCGCAGCCTGCAGGAAGTGCAGCGCATCATCGACGACAGCGACGACCCGGTCGACATCTTCGTCACGCCGAACGGCAGCCAGGTGATCTTCCACACGCCGGAGGCGGATCTCGTGTCCCGCGTCATCGAGGGTCAGTTCCCGAACTACCGTCAGGTGATCCCGCAGGGAAAGCCCGCGACGAAGATCACGGTGCAGCGCGAAGAGCTCCTTCAAGCGACACGCCTCGCCTCCCTGTTCGCGCGCGATTCGGCCAACATGCTGCGCTTCCAGGTGAATCCCTCCGATCACCCGCCGCTCATCATCAGTGCGAACGCCGCCGAGGTCGGAGACCAGACCGCGAAGGTGGACGCCACCGTCGAGGGTCAGAACACGACCATCGCCTTCAACTCGCGCTTCGTGTCCGACGCGCTCAGCAGCCTAACCGCGCCAGAGGTGGCACTGGAGCTCGGCGGCCCGCTCGCGCCCGGCGTCATCAAGATCGTCGGCGACCCCGACTACCTCCACGTGGTGATGCCGCTTCGCATCCCGGCCTAGACGTGAGGGTCTCGACCCTCGCGCTGGAGGACTTTCGCAGCTACGCGCAGGTCGAGCTTGTGCTCGCGCGCGGCGCGGTGGCCTTCGTCGGGCCGAACAGCGCCGGCAAGACGAATCTTCTCGAAGCGATCCATCTCATCGCACGCGGCGATTCACCCCGTGCGCGCGACGACACCGAGATGGTGCGGTGGGGCGCGACGACGGCCCGCGTCCGCACCGAGGTGGATCGCGCGGAAGACCACCGGCGGATCGAGACGCTGCTCTTCGCGCCGCCCGAGGGCGAGCGGAGGCGGCCACGGCGCTATCTCCTGGATGGAGCCGGGAAGCGCTCGGAGGATGCGGCCGGCGAGCTCGTCGTCGTGGCTTTCTTTCCCGAGGACGTGGAGCTGCTCGGCGCGGCGCCCAGCGGCCGGCGCCGTTTCCTCGACGCGATGCTCGGACAGATCGATCGCACGCACCGACGCGAGATGCGCGAGATCCAGCGCGTCCTGGAGCAGCGCAACGCGCTCTTGCGCGCGGCCCGCGACGAAATAGAGCTGTCCGAGGAGGAGATGGCGTTCTGGGATCGCGAGCTCGTGCGCCTTTCTGCGGCGATCTCACTCCGGCGGTCGCGTCTGGTGCGCGAGCTCTCCGCGCCGTTCGTCAGCGCAACCGAGCTCTTCACCGGCGCGGCGGGGCTCGCCGTCGCATACGCCGGCCAGGTCGAGGGCGAGACGCTGGAGGAGCGCGCGGCGGGGTATCAGCGGGTGCTGCGCGAGAAGCGCGAGCGCGAGCGGTGGCAGGGCACGTCGCTGGTGGGGCCGCAGCGCGACGATCTCGTCGTGACATCCCAGGGGCGCACCCTGCCGGAATTCGCGTCCCGTGGAGAGCACCGGAGCGCTGTGCTCTCGCTGAAGATCGCCGAGGCGGCGTGGCTCGCGTCACGCGTCGGCGAGCAGCCGGTCTTTCTGCTCGACGACGTGCTCTCAGAGCTCGACCCGGCGCGACGCGAAGCGCTGGCCCGCGCCATCCCGGAGGACGCGCAGACGCTGCTCACCGCGGCGATCACCACGGCCCTGCCGGACGTTCTTCGCGAGCGCGCAACGCTCGTGCCGGTACGGCGCGGCGAGGTCGGATGAGACCGATCGCTCGCGCGATCCAGAGCGCGCTGCGGACGCTGGGGATCGAAAGCGATGTCGCTCGCGCCGACGCGGTGCGCGTGTGGCACGCGGCCGCGACAACGGTCCTCGGTGAGGATGCGGTCAATACCCGCGCGGTGCGCACCGATGGCGACACGCTCGTGGTCCTGGTGCCCACCGCGCAGTGGGCGGGCGAGATCAGACTCCGCGAGCGCGAGCTGATCCGCGCACTCGCGGACCGCGCGCCCGCGAGCCGCATCGCGCGCGTCCGGTGCGTTCCCTCGCCGTGAACGCCGGGGTCTGGGAGACTCGCGAGATATGCCGCAGCTGAGCTTCGCCACGACGGTCGGCAGCACGGCGGACGTGCGGGCAAGCCGCGCCGACGTGATCCTCATCACTGAGCCCGAGACCGGCGCGACCCTTCGCACGAAGGGCCGCCTGTATCTGCTGTTCGAGAACTCGCCCCCCGGCCCCGCTGAGAAGATCGCGCGCGAGGTCGCCGAGCTCGCGCGTCAGGAGTACTACTACGACCTCAGCGCCGGGATCGAGGTCTCGCTGCGCCGCGCGCTGCGACAGGCGAACCGGCGCGCGACGCAGCGTCTTCGCGAGAACCGCGGGTCCGTGACGCTCCAGTGCGCGTGCGCCGTCGTTGTGAACAACGAGCTGTACACGTCGCGAGTCGGTGGCGCGCAGGTCTTCCTGGTGCGGCGCGCGCGCCTGTTCCTTCCGGGTGACGAGCCCGGCGAGCTCGCCGACTTCGTTCACAAGACGACGACGCGTGAGGCCGCATCGCTCGGCGTGGACGCCGACGTTCTCCCCAAGGTGTGGCGGCAGTCGATCGAGGCCGGCGACACGATCATCCTCGCGAGCGCGGCGCTGGTCGAGGGCCTCGGAGCGGAGGCGCTGAAGAACGCCGCGGTCACGCTGCATCCACGCTCGGCGGCCGCGCACATCCACAACCGCGCGATCGCGGACAACGTCGCCGGCAGCGATGCGGCGATCTTCATCGAAGTCTCGCAGTCCACCGGCGCGGCAGCGCGTCTCGCGCCCGGACCGCCTCCGATCCTCCGGCCGGAGGACGTCGCGATGGCCGAGAACATCCGCTCGCGTCTCGATGCACTCACGCGCATCCCGCGGAGCCTCGGGCGGCTGATGCGCGGCGCGGCGACGCCGGTGACGTCCGCAGCGACGAAGAGCGTCGCGGTCGGTCTCGAGCTGATGCCGAGGCGCGGCGCCGCCCTGCCCCGCCATCCGGACACCGCCCGCTCGCGGTCACGGCGGCAACGCCGCGCCATGACCACGCTCGCGGTGCTGCTGCTGGTCGCGGCGACCGGCGTCGGCGCACTCGCGTACCGCGACTACGAGTCGACTCGGGCGAGCCGGGAGTACCAGCTGGCCATCGTCGGTGCCGAGGACTTCATCGCGTCGGCGCACCGCCTGGCCGAACGTACGCAGCCGGACTACGGCGCCGCGCGCGAGAGGCTGTCGAACGCGACCGAAAAGCTGGACGAAGCAGCGCGCTCGCCCTTCGCCGTTCCCGAGAAGATCGCCACCCTGCGCGCGGACGTCACGGCGCTCGCGGATCGCATGGACGGCGTCATCCTTGATCTCGCCCGCTTCGCGCCGGGTACGAAGCTCGCCCAAGTCGTCGGCAACGTGAACGGCCTGTTCATCACCGACGCCGGGGAGGGACGACTCTGGCGCGTGTTCGGTGACCCCATCCAGCAGGAATCCCTGCTCCAGCGAGGGGTCAAAGGCCCCGCGGCCAATCCGGTCCAGATCGCCCTGCAGGACTTCGCGGTGTACATCCTCGACGACGCCCGCAAGCTGTGGCGCGCGACGACGCAGCTCGACGACGTCACGCCCGGCGACAGCGACAAGTGGAAGACCCCGGTGGCGATCGCGATCTTCACGGACAACCTGTACGTCCTCGATAGCGAGACTGGCCAGCTGTGGAAGCACGAATCGAACAACGGCGAGCAGTTCCGGACGGCGACGGCCTATCTCACCACTCCATTCCCGCCGAACACCGCGCGCGCCCTTGCGGTCGATGGGGACGTGTGGATCGTGACGGCCGCCGGCGAGCTGCAGCGCTTCCGGCGCAATCCGCTGGTCACGACGGCGGCGCGGATCGAGTTCGTGCCGCGCTGGGAGGGCACAGCGCCACGCGCGAACGCCGTCCAGGCGATCGATGCGCAGCGATCGATCTACCTCCTCGACTCGGCTGGAAAGCTCGTCGTCCAGCTGACGCGTGACGGCCGCGAGCTCGCGCGATTCGCGCTTCCGAGGAACCTGCCCCCGGCCGCGGGCTTCTACGTGTCCGAATCGCTTCAGGTCGCCTACACACTCCACGGGACGAAGATCGTCGCGACGAGCATCGCTCGTTGATCCCGCTACGGGATCGCAATCCCGTACGCAGCATTCCGATCGTCAACCGACTCCTGCTCGCGGTGAACCTCGCAGCCTGGATCTACGTCGTGTACCTGACGCGCCAGCCCGGCGCGCTCGACGCGTTCTTCGACCGCTATTCGTTCGACTGGCTGGAGTTCACGAGTCGGATCGCCTCCGGCGATCTCTCCTTCGACACCTTCGCGCCACTGATCTCGCACATGTTCCTGCACGGTGGCTGGCTGCACCTGATCGGGAACCTGCTCTATCTCTGGATCTTCGGCGACAACGTCGAGGACCGTTTCGGCAGCGTGCAGTACCTGATCTTCTACGTGCTCTGCGGCATCGTCGCCGCGATCGGGCAGGGACTCATCGCTCCCGGGCCGATGGTCGGCGCGTCCGGGGCGATCGCCGGCGTCCTCGGCGCCTACCTTCTCCTGTCGCCGACGGCGCGGATCTCGACCCTCGTGTTCCTCGGCTTCTTCATTACCATCGTCGAGCTACCAGCGCTCATCGTCATCGGGATGTTCATCGTTCTCCAGATCCTCGAGGGCGTCGCGGAGCTGCGCGTCGCCGGTCACGCCGCCGCTCAGCAGGTGGCGTACTTCGCGCACATCTTCGGCTTCGTCGCGGGCCTGCTGCTGCTCGTGTTCTTCCGTCGTGGCGTCGGGGAACGCCGCGCGCGCTTCGGATGACGCGCAGACAGGCGCGGGCGGTGCCAGTGGCGTTAGCCTAGGGCGATGCTCGTCCCATGCACGGTCGAGTCGGTCCGGGTGCATGTCCTCACGGGTCAGCACGTTGTCCTGCTCCAGGCCAAGGAGACGAACCGTCTCCTTCCGATCTGGATCGGACCGGACCAGGCGCACAGCATCGCGACGCGTCTTGCCGGCGTCGCGAGCGAGCGTCCTCTGACGCACGATCTGATGATGGATGTGATCGCGAAGTTCGGCGTCGAGATCACGCGCATCGTCGTGAAGGATCTCGTTTCCGATGACAACGGCGGCGGCGTGTTCCACGGCAGCCTGTTCCTCCAGCTGGGCGAGCGCGAGGTGGAGATCGACTGCCGGCCGTCGGATGCTATCGCGCTCGCCGTGCGCTGCGATGCGCGCATCCTCGTGTCGGACACAGTCCTCGATCGCTCGGCGATCTCCGCCGAGAACGAGGACGACGAGAACATCGCGGTGTTCAAAGAGTTCATCCAATCGCTGCCTGACGATCCGCCGGGGCAGAGCACGAGCTAGAAGCTGCGCGGTGCCAGACCGCGCCACTGCCCTCGCTCGCTGCTGGCTACGCCGGCCCGCCAATCACCTAGCGGGGGCGGACGGGCCGGCTGGGCGCAGACGCTCGCGCGGGCAGTGCCGCGGTCTGTCGTCGCGCCGCTGTCTAGCTCGTT
>Ga0075419_10000446_pt1 | contig 25604 bp, 25 predicted proteins | sample SoiMetdeltSBSDD3_FD_76900 | JGI IMG/M metagenome (GOLD analysis project Ga0075419, IMG submission 76900) | Bulk soil microbial communities from a Populus tree surrounding site in Tennessee, USA - Soil MetaG P. deltoides SBSDD3 | ecosystem: Environmental > Terrestrial > Soil > Tree plantation... | reverse complement strand
GCGATCGTGGAGATCGCCGCAGGCACCGCCGCGGCCCAGAACAGTTGCTGCGGCCCCCACTGCCAGCCGATCAGCGTGCCGCCGACGTAAGGCCCGATGATCGCGCCGAGGCGGCCCACGCCGAGACCTGCGCCGACGCCGGTCGAGCGAAGGTAGGTTGGATAGAAGGTCGCCGCCAGTGTGTTGATGCCTGGCTGTCCTCCGATCACGCACCACCCCGCAATGAAGACGATGATCGTGAGCACAGTCAGCGTGAGTCCCGGCTGGCCGATGAACGCGATGCTCACCGTCGCCAGGGCGAACGTCGCGGTCAGCATCGGCACGAACCCCTTGCGCGAGATCATCCACGCCAGCCCATACGTCCCGATCGTGCCACCGGTCTGCAGCACGGCGCCGACGAGCACCGCCGTCTGTTGGGGATAGCCCATGCCGGTGACGACGGTCGGCAGCCAGTTGGACAACGAATAGAGATTCAGCAGGTTCATGAAGTTGACGACCCACAGCAGCAGCGTCGTGGCGGTGCGGCCGTCGCGAAACAGATGCACGATGGGCAGGCCCCGCTGGGCCACTTCGTTCGTGACGAACTCGGTGGCGCTGTCGATGCGGAGCCGCGGGTCGAGCTTCTTCAGCCAGCGCGCGAGCTGGTCGCGCTTCGTCTGCCGCACCGCCAGGAACTGCAGCGATTCCGGCAGCCCCCAGATCATCGCGATCGCGCCGAGTAGCGGGATGATCCCGCCGAAGTAGAACACCGAGCGCCACCCGAACGCCGGGATCATCCAGGCAGCGACGAATCCGCCGATGGCCGCGCCCGCGGTGAAGCCCACCGTGATGCCCATGACGAGCGCCACCCGGCTGCGTTTCGGGCTGAACTCGCCGATCAGCGCGGTGGCATTGGGAATGATGCAGCCGAGACCAAGGCCCGAGATGGCGCGCAGGATCAACAGCTCGTCCATGTTGGTGGAGAAGTATCCGGTGGCGAGCGTCATCAGCGAGAAGAACACGGTGGCGCCGATGAGCACCGGGCGGCGACCGATCTTGTCGGCGAGCATGCTGAAGGTGAGAGAGCCGATCAACACGCCGACATTGGCGGCGGCGAACACGCGGCCCATCTGCGCACCCGGCGGAACGTTCCACTCCTTCAGCACGGCCGGCGCGGTGTACCCCATGGCCTGCACGTCGAACCCGTCCATGACGAGGCAGATCATGCAGAGCGTGAAGATTTGAATGTGGAGCGGCCCGATGCGGCTCCCGTCGAGCAACTCGGCGATGTTAATCTTGTTATCAGCCATATCAGACTTTGCGCAGTCAGGACCCGCGAAGTATACTCGCCTGCCATCCCCTAACGGCCATGTATTCAGAAGTTTCAGCAGGTTCTGCCATGCGCCATGTCATCACCGTGGGCGGCCTGCTCGCCGCGGTACTGTTCACCGCCGCGACCGCCTCGGCTCAGATCGATCTGTCAGGTGAGTGGACACCGGTCCGCGCCGAAGACAGTGTCGGCAATCCCGAACTGGGCGACTGGGTCGGCATTCCGATGAACGATGCCGCCCGGCTGCGGTCGTCGGCCTGGGACGCCTCGATCTACACGTTACCCGAATGGCAGTGCCGTCCCCACGGCAGCGCTTATATCTCGCGCGGACCCTCGCAGTTGAAGATCTGGAAGGAAGTCGATCCCGTCTCGCGCGAGACGCTGGCGTGGCACATGGAGTGGCTGCGCTCCGTCGATCGGCCGATCTACATGGACGGCCGTCCGCACCCCTCGCCGAACGCGGCGCACACCTGGGCGGGTTTCTCGACAGGTGAGTGGATCGGCGACACGCTTCGCGTCCGGGTGAGCCACTTGAAAGAGGAATACCAGCGGCGCAACGGCATTTTTCATAGCGACGAGATCGAGGTGACTCAGTACCTGATTCGACGCGGCAACTACTTGACGTTCGTGGTCATCGCCTACGACCCGGTGTATCTCACCGAGCCGCTGGTTCGGAGCACCGAGTATCAGCTCGCGCCGAACCAGCAGATTCCACCGTATCCGTGCACGGTTGTGACCGAGGTCGATCGGCCACGGGGTGTCGTCCCACACTACCTGCCGGGGACGAATCCCGACGTCGACTGGTTTGCCAAGCGCTACAACATCCCGCTGGACGTCGTGATGGCCGGGGCAGCCAACATGTACCCGGAAATCCGTTCGAAGATCCCGAAGTCGATGGGCGGCTTCGGTGCCGAACCGCCGCCGTCGAAAGCGCCGCCGCCGGCGCGCCCGGCCCGTTCCGCGCAGCAGTGAGGGCCGTCCCATGATGAACGCAGCCCGAATTCTCTTCGGCATCATCGGTGCATTAGTGGCCGTCGCGTACTCGATCTCGTTGCACGCGCAGCAGCAGACGGTTCAGCCGACGAAGTTCACACGTGCCCCGATGATCCAGCCGCCGCCGGCGGGTGAGATCGAGGTGCTCCCGATACGCGGCAATCTCTACGCGCTGTTCGGTGCGGGCAGCAACATCGTTGTCTCGGTGGGGGGCGACGGTGTGATGCTCGTCGATGCGGGCAAGGCTGGAATGTCCGACAAGATCCTGGCGGCCGTGAACCAGCTCTCGGGCGAGTGGGCGCGGCGCAACGCGCCGAAGCCGCTCGGGTTTGGGGCCGAGACACGATCGTCGGTTGCCGATCGGAACGTCACCGCGCCACCGAAGCCGATCCGCTACATCATGAACACCAGCGCCGATGCCGACCACATCGGCGGCAACGAGAAGCTGCGCAATGCCGGGCGGACGTTCACCGGCGGCAACGTGGCGGGCAACATCGCGGACGCGGCCGAAGGCGCCGCCATTCTCGCGCACGAAAACGTGCTGTCGCGATTGGCGGGCGTCGGGAGCGAAGGGCAGAGCTCGTTACCCGCCGACGCGCTGCCGACTGACACTTACTACGAGGCGTTCTACAAGCTCAGTCACTATTTCAACGGCGAAGGCGTGCAGCTGTTGCACATGCCGAAGTCGCACACCGACGGCGACTCGATCGTGTTCTTCCGCGGCACGGACGTCATCGCGATGGGCGATCTGATGTCGACCGGCTCGTACCCCGTGATCGACGTCGCCAAGGGCGGCACCATCAACGGCATCGTCGACGGTCTGAACCGCGTACTCGACATGTCGCAGACCGAGTTCCGGCTCGAGGGAGGCACGCTGATGGTGCCGGGTCACGGTCGTCTGATGGACTCGGCCGACGTCGCTTACTACCGCGACATGATGACGATCATTCGCGATCGCGTCGCGGACATGGTCAAGAAGAACATGACCCTCGACCAGGTGATCGCGGCCAATCCAACCGGCGACTACGACACCGAGTACGGATCCACGAACGGCTCGTGGACGACGAAACAGTTCATCGAGGCCGTGTACAAGACACTCGGCGGCGGCAAGGCACCCGTGCCCACGAAGCGTAAACCGTAATGGGGTTCGCGATCATTTTTCGAGGACACGGCGGGCGTATCGCGGCCGCAGCGGTGATGACCGCGATGCTGGTCTCACCGGCAATGGCGCAACAGGGTGGCCGCGGTCAGGCGGCCGGAGGGCGTGCGTCGGCACCGCTCGATCTGACCGGCCAGTGGGTGTCGCTCGTCACCGACGACTGGCGCTGGCGCATGGTGACGCCGCCGAAAGGCGACGTGCTGTATCTGCCCGTCAACGACGCGGGACGCCAGGCGGCGGAGCAGTGGGATCCCGCCAAGGACGAGGCTGCGGGCGAGGCGTGCCGAGCCTACGGCGCCGGCGGCATCATGCACCTTCCCGGGCGCCTGCGAATCTCGTGGGACGACGACAGCACGCTAAAGCTCGAGACGGATACCGGGCAGCAGACGCGCCTCTTCCACTTTGGCGCCACCCAGCCGCCCTCTGGTGATCCATCGTTCCAAGGGTATTCGGCGGCTGCATGGGAACTGCCGGGCGGACGCGGCGGACGCGGCCGTGGTGCGGCGGCGCCTGTTTCCGGAGGAACCGCAGTCCGCGCCGGATCGTCGATGCGGGTAGTGACGACGCGGATGCGGCCCGGATACTACCGTCGCAACGGCGTTCCCTACGGAGCGAAGGCCACGCTGACCGAATGGTTTACGACGATCACGGAGCCCGACGGCAACACGTATCTGCTCGTCACGAACATCCTGGAGGACGCACAGTACATGAACGGACCTTACGTGCGCACCGTCCAATTCAAGAAGCAGACGGACACGAGCGGGTGGAACCCGACTCCGTGCGCCGCCCGTTGACTCTCAGTGATCTTGGTGTTCTTAGTGGCTTAGGGTGAGCGATGCGTTTCTGCCGGTTTGGTGAGGGTCGTCTCGGATTGGTCGAGGGCAACGCAGTCAAGGATGTGACCGCTGCCCTCGACGTCCTGCCGTCGTATCGATATCCGCTGCCGACGCACGATGTGCTCGTCGCGAATCTCGACGGGGTCGCCGCGCGAGCGCGCACCATCGCGTCAGGTGCCCCGAGCGTTGCGCTCGATCGTGTCAGGCTCCTCAGCCCTGTCGCCAACCCGGGAAAGGTCATCGCCGCGCCGGTCAACTACGAGAAGCATCTGCACGAGGTCCGCACGGACGTTCAACTGAGCGCGAACAATCCGAACAACACGTTGACGATCCACAAGGCCGGTCTCTTCTTGAAGGCGACCAGCTCGCTCGTCGGCCCGGGCGAAGGCGTCGCGATTCGCCGCCCCGATCGGCGCACGGATCACGAGGTGGAGCTCGTCATCGTCATCGGCCGCAAAGCGAATCACGTGTCGAGCGCCGATGCCATGAGCCATGTCGCCGGCTATGCGATCGGACTCGACATCTCGATACGCGGCTCGGAGGATCGGAGCTTCCGCAAGTCGGCCGATTCGTACACTGTGGTGGGCCCCTGGCTCGTGACGGCCGACGAAGTACCACGCCCAGGAGAGCTCGACGTGCAGTTGACGGTGAACGGCACCGTGCGGCAGCAATCCAACACGCGCCACATGATTCTCGGCGTGCCGCAGTTGATCGAGCTCGCCTCGTCCATCTACACGCTCCACCCTGGCGATCTGCTCTTCACGGGTACGCCCGAAGGCGTGAGCCCGATCGAGGCCGGCGATCGCATCGTCGCCACGGTCGAGGGAATCGGGTCGATGGAAGTCGTAACCCGCGCCGCTGACGTGCCGGCCGCGGCGATGACCGCGCCGGCGGAAGCCTAGGCGCGAGGGGACCATGGATACCGTCAGCACGAGCTTCTATTCCAAGCCTGCCCTCACGCCGGAACGACGCGAGTTCTACGGGCGGCTCGATGGCAAGGGCGTCGCCCCGCTCTGGGAAGTGCTGGCCGCCATCATTCCGCCCCAACCGCGGCCGGCGGCGCAGTCGGTGCTGTGGCACTACGACGAGCTTCGCCCGCTCCTGATCGAGGCGGGCCGTTTGCTGACCGAAGAGGAGGCCGAGCGCCGCGTCCTGGTCCTCGAGAATCCAGGGCTGCGCGGGCAGTCCAAGGTCACTGGAAGCCTCTACATCGGTCTTCAACTGATCCTGCCTGGCGAGATCGCCCGCTGCCATCGGCACGCGACCTCGGCGATCCGGTTCGTCATCGAGGGAACAGGGGCGTACACGGCGGTCAATGGCGAGCGGACGACGATGCATCCGGGCGATTTCATTCTGACGCCGTCGTGGACGTACCACGATCACGGCAATCCGGGTGAAGGGCCCACGGTCTGGCTGGACGGGCTCGACATTCCGATCGTGAATCTATTCGACGCCAGTTTCGCCGAGCACTATCCGGGTCACGTGCAGCCGAACACAATCCCCGACGGCGATTCGCTGGATCGCTACGGTGCGAACATGCTGCCGGTCGACTACTCACCATCGTCGCCGTCGTCGCCGATCTTCAACTACCCCTACGCACGGAGCCGCGAGGCGCTCGAGCGTCTGCGCCGCAACGGGCCGGCGCACGAATGCCACGGCGTGAAGATGCGGTTCGTCAATCCGGCGTCCGGTGGCTACCCGATGCCGACGATCGGTGCGTTCATGCAGCTGCTGCCTGCTGGCTTCCGCGGCACGCCGTATCGCCAGACCGATGCGACCATCTTTGTCGCGGCCGAAGGGCACGGTCAGACGCAGATTGGCGATGTGTCCTACTCGTGGGGGCCGCGTGACATCTTCGTCGCGCCGTCGTGGGCGCCGATCGCGCATCAGGCCCAGAGCGACGCGGTTCTCTTCAGCATCTCCGATCGCCCGGCGCAGCAGTCGCTGGGGTTGTGGCGGGAGCAGGTGCCGGCAACTTGACCCAACGAGCTTTTCGCATCGGCCAGATCGTTCCCAGCTCCAATACCACGATGGAGACCGAGATCCCGGCGATCCTGCGTGCGCGGGAGACCGTGGAACCTGAGCGGTTCACGTTTCATTCGAGCCGCATGCGAATGAAGAAGGTGACGAAGGAGGAGCTGGCGGCGATGGACGCCGACTCCGATCGCTGCGCCGCCGAGCTCGCTGACGCGCGGGTGGACGTGTTGGGCTATGCCTGTCTCGTGGCGATCATGAGCATGGGCAAGGGCTATCACTGTCAATCGGAGAAGCGCTTGCGAGAGGTCACGGCGCGCGAAGGATCTTCCGCACCCGTGGTGACCAGTGCCGGTGCGCTGGTCGACGGCCTGCGCACGCTCGGGGCCAAGAAGGTCGCGATGGTGGCCCCCTACATGCAATCGTTGTGCACGATGGTGGTTGAGTACATCGAGCACGAGGGCATCGAGGTTTCGGATCACATCGCGCTCGAGATCCCGGACAACGTCGCGGTCGGCCGGCGCGATCCGCTCGCGCTCGTCGACATCTACAAACGGCTCGATCTCGCTGGCGTGGACGCCCTGGTGCTCTCGTCCTGCGTCCAGATGCCGTCGCTCGCGGCAATTCCTGTCGTCGAGCGCGAATGCGGGCTGCCGGTCGTTTCGGCGTCTGTCTGCACGGCGTATCAGATGCTCAAGGAGCTGGGGTTGAAAACCGTTGCGCCCGATGCGGGGGCGCTGCTCTCGGGGAAGTACTAGCTGATTCCTGTCCTACGATATACTCGCGCTGCAACCGTCATATCAGTTTCGCGAGGTCCCATGAATCCGCGTCGCTTCGTGGTCTCGACGCTCTTCTTCCTCTCGGCGGCTCTCATCGCCTCTCCCGCATCCGCACAAGTCGACTTCTCCGGTGAGTGGGCGCCGCGGTTCTGGGAGGATCAGCCGGAGCGCGTCCCGGGTCCTGAGCTCGGCGACTATCTCGGCATCCCGGTGAACGACGCCGCGCGCATGCGCGCCGACACCTGGGACGCGTCAATCCAGACACTTCCCGAGTGGCAATGCCGTCCGCACTCGGCCGATTACATCTGGCGCGGGCCGTCGAACCTGCGCATCTCGAAGGAAGTCGATCCGGTCAGCCGGGAGATCACGGCGTTCCACGCCGAGTGGCTGCGCTCCGTCGATCGCACGATCTACCTCGACGGCCGGCAGCGTCCGCCCGAGGACGCGCTGCACACGTGGGGTGGGTTTTCGACGGGCAAGTGGGACGGCGACATGCTCACCGTCACCGTGACGCACCTCAAGGAAGGCTACGTTCGGCGCAACGGGCTGCCGCGAAGCGACCAGGCGACGCTCACCGAGCACTGGATTCGCAACGGCGACCTCCTGACGGTGATGACGATCATCAACGATCCGATCTACCTCACCGAGCCATTCGTCCGCACCACCGACTACGAGCTCGACTTGCGTCAGCAGGTGCCGCCCTATCCCTGCGGCGTCGTGCAGGAAGTCGATCGCGTCAAAGGCGAGATTCCACATCTCCTGCCTGGCACCAACCCGTACATGAAGGAGTTCGCGCTCCATCACAACCTGCCGGTCGAGGCAGCACGTGGCGGCGCCGAAACGATGTATCCGGATTACATGCAGAAGCTGAAGACAATGTCGCCGGCGCGGGAGGAGAAGCCCGCCACGCCTGCGGGTGCGCGTCGATGAGGGCGAGATGAGCGTGCGCACCGTCCTCACCGTCGCCGTCCTCGCTGCGAGCGCCATTCTGGCGTCGCCCGATGCGCAGGCGCAGGCGCCCGCGTCGCAGGTGCGCATCCTGCCGGTGCGCGGCAACATCTACATGCTGCTCGGCGCCGGCGGCAACATCACGGTCTCGATCGGCAGGGACGGCGTGTTGCTGGTGGACTCCGGCCTTCCGCAGGCCTCGGATCAGGTGCTGCGTGCGATCCAAGAGCTCCAGGCGCAGCTCGATCTGCGCGATCAGCCGCTCGGGTTTGGCTCCGAGACGCGCTCGAGCATCGCGAGCCGCAACACCGAGGCGCCGGCCAAGCCGATTCGCTACATCCTCAACACTCACGTCCATCCCGATCACGCCGGCGGCAACGAAGCACTTCGACACGCCGGCCGCACGTTCACCGGCGGGAACGTGGCCGGCAACATCGCCGACGCGGCCGAAGGCGCGGCGATTCTCGCTCACGAGAACGTGCTCGTACGGATGACCACGCCGTCGAGCGGCGAGAGCGTGGCACGCCCCGATGCCCAGCCGACCGACACGTATTACACCGACTCGATGAAGCTGAGTCATTTCTTCAACGGTGAAGGCATCGAGTTGATTCACCAGCCCGCCGCACACACCGACGGCGACAGCCTGGTCTGGTTTCGCGGCTCTGACGTGATCGCGGCTGGCGATCTCTTCCTCACGACGACGTATCCGATCATCGACACAGCTCGCGGTGGAACGATCAACGGCGTGGTTGGCGGTCTCAATCGGATTCTCGACCTCGCCATCGCGGAATTTCGCACGGAGGGCGGCACGCTCGTGGTGCCCGGGCATGGACGGCTGAGTGATTCGGCGGACGTCGCCTATTACCGCGACATGGTCACGATCATCCGCGATCGGGTTCAGGCCGCCATCGGGAAGGGCATGACGCTCGAACAGGTGAAAGCCGCGAAGCTGACCGCGGACTACGATCCGCGCTACGGCGCGACGAGCGGGATGTGGACGACCGACCGCTTTCTCGAGGCGGTGTACACGACGCTCGGCGGTGGCGCGAAGACGCCCGCCCCCGCTGGTACTCCGTCGCGTCGTCCGTCAGGGCGGAGCAAGTGATGCGGCGCTGGACGATGTTCCCCTGGGCGCTCGCCGGTGCGCTCGCTATCGTCGGGAGCGCGAATGTTGCCGCACAACGAGGCGCAGGTCGGGGTGGCGCTGCGGCAGCCCGCACGGCGGCGCCGATCGACGTCACTGGACTCTGGGTGTCAGTGGTCACTGAGGACTGGCGATGGCGGATGCGAACGCCGCCGAAGGGCGACTACGCGAGCGTGCCGCTCAACCCCGCGGCGATCAAAGTCGCCGAGAGCTGGGATCCAGCGAAGGATGCAGCAGCTGGCGAAGAATGCCGCGGCTACGGCGCCGCGGCGGTCATGCGCCTGCCAGGCCGCGTTCGTATCAGCTGGAACGACGACAACACGCTGAAGGTCGAAACCGAAGCGGGCACGCAGACGCGGCTGTGGCAGTTTGCCCCGATCGCGCCCGCCGACTCCGCTCGGGGCGAGTCGAAGGCGTCGTGGCAGGGGACGTCGGCCGCCAACTGGCAGGTCGCGGGGGGCGGTGGACGGCGGGGCGGGGCCGCGCCCCGCGGTGGGTCGCTGCGCGTGGTGACGACCAATCTGCGTCCCGGCTACCTGCGGAAGAACGGGATCCCGTATAGTGCCAACGCACGCGTGACCGAGTACATCAACCGGACGACGGAGCCCAACGGCGACTCATGGCTCGTCGTGACGACCGTCGTCGAGGATCCGCAGAACTTGACGTCGCGCTTCGTCACGAGCACGCATTTCAAGAAAGTGCCCGACGGCTCCGCGTGGAACCCCTCGCCGTGCTCAGCCTCATGACCCTTTCGACTCGCTTCGCTCGCTCAGGGCAAGCCCCTTCGACTCGCCCCGAGCGAAGTCGAGGGGCTCGCTCAAGGCAAGTCCGATTCTGGTGCCACGCAGCGATCGTTTTCGCGATCCTGGTTCCACGCGCGTCGGCTGCGCAATCGGCCGATGTTCAGGCGGGCAAGACGCTGTTCAACGGTCTGTGTGTGACCTGCCACGGATTCGAGGGCACCGGGGGTGCCGGTCCGCCGCTCAATCGTCCCAAGCTGACGTCGGCGCCGACCGACGCCGCGCTGCGCGCGATCATCAGCGATGGGATTCCCGATCGCGGCATGCCGCGGGTGCGACGCACGACCGAGAACGAGTTGAAGCAGCTGGTCGCCTACGTGCGATCGCTGGGCCGCACTGCCGGAGCGAAGGCGACTGGCAACGCGCAGAAGGGCCGCGATCACTACGCCAAGCTCGGATGTGCCGGCTGTCACATCGTGAACGGTCAAGGCGGCAGCTTCGGGCCGGCGTTGTCGGAGATCGGCAGGCTGCGCGGCGCGGATTACCTGCGTCAGGCGATTCTCGACCCGGGTGCGATGCTTCCGCGCGGCACGTTGCCAGTGCCGGCCCGCGGGTATCAGGAGTACCTGCCGGTTCGCGTCGTGATGAAAGACGGCAGCGAAGTGCGAGGGGTGCGCATCAACGAGGATCTGTTCACGATCCAGATCCGCGACGCCAAGGGCGCATTCCATTCGATCCGCAAGAGCAACGCCGAGCTGGTTCGCAAGGAGATGGGCGTGAGTCTGATGCCAAGCTTCAAGGACCGCGTCGCCGGCGCCGATCTCGACGATCTCGTGGCTTACCTCGCGAGCCTCGGAGGTGGACAGTGACTCGCCCCGTAGGGGCCACCGTGAGGTGGCCCATCACGACAATCGCCACAATCGTGGTGCTGTGCGGAACCAGTCTCGCGGCGCAGGTGTCGTATCAGCGCCTGCTCAAGGCCGAGAGCGAGCCGCAGAACTGGCTGACCTACGCCGGCTCGTATCGATCGCATCGCTATTCGCCGTTGACGCAGATCAACCGTCAGAACGCGTCGCAGCTCAAGGTCGCGTGGGCGTATCAGCTGCGGTCCGGCGTCGTCGAAACCTCGCCGCTCGTCGCCGACGGCATCATGTATCTCACCGAGCCGCCCAGCACCGTGACGGCGCTCGACGTGAAGAGCGGACGTCCGCTGTGGAGCTACACGCCGTCGATTCCACCTGATGTGATCGTGATCGGGTCTCCGCCGGTGAATCGCGGGGTCGCCCTGCTCGATGACTCCGTCTATGTCGGCACGGTGCACGGCCACCTGATTGCGCTCGACGCGAAGTCGGGCATCGTTCGCTGGGATACGACCGTCGAGGACAACAAGCACGGCTTCTACCTGACACTCGCGCCGCTGGCGCTCGACGGGAAGATCATCGTCGGCGTCTCGGGCGCGGAGACGGGCATCCGCGGGTTCGTCGACGCCTACGACGCGAAGACAGGCAAGCTGGTCTGGCGCACCTACACGATTCCCGCGCCGGGTGAGGCGGGCAACGAGACGTGGGGCAAAGGCGATGGCTGGAAGACCGGTGGCGGATCGACGTGGCTCACCGGCTCGTTCGATCCGGAACTCAATCTGCTGTATTGGGCGACCGGCAATCCCGGACCCGATTGGAACGCCGACAATCGGCCTGGCGACAACCTCTACACGGATTCAGTGATCGCCCTGGATCCGACGAACGGAAAGATCAAATGGCATTTCCAGTTCACGCCGGAGGACGTGCACGACTGGGATGCCAATCAGATGCTGGTCCTGTTCGATGCGCAGCTCGGCGGACGCGCGCGGAAGCTGCTCGCTCAGGCCAATCGCAATGGGTTCTATTACGTCCTCGATCGCGCGACCGGCGAGTTTCTGACCGGGCTGCCGTACGCCAAGCAGACCTGGGCGGATGGTCTCGACGCGAAGGGTCGTCCGCAGCGCAAGAAGGGGATCGCGCCGAGCCTCGAAGGCACGCTGGTGTTCCCCAACATCCAAGGTGCGGCCAACTGGCACAGCCCGAGCTACAGCCCACAGACGAACCTGTTCTACCAGGGTGCGCGCGAGATGGGCAGCGTCTATTACAAAGGCGAGGCCGTCTACAAGCCTGGCACCGCGTTCACGGGTGGCGGCGGTCGCGCCGTCAACGGTGATGATGCGTCTGCGGCGATCCGTGCGCTCGATGCGACGACCGGAAAGCTCCGGTGGGAGTTCCCGCTGCTGTCTCCCGGATTCACGAGTCTGCTGTCGACGGGCGGCGGACTGGTCTTCGGCGGCACGGATGAAGGCAACTTCTTCGCGCTCGATGCCGAGAGCGGCAAGCCGCTGTGGGACATTCAGCTCGGCGGCACGGTGCGTGGAATCCCAATGTCCTACGCCGTCGATGGCAAGCAGTACATCGCCATCGCCGCCGGCGTCACGCTCTTCGTGTTCAGTACGTAGTGACCGACTCGGACCATCACCGCAAACTCGAGCGGATGTACAACGCCGCTCCGATCTCGCGTTGGCAAGGGGCGACGATCGCGATCGGCGACGGCCAAGCGGAAGTGCGGATCCCGGTGCGTCCAGAGTTCTATCATTCGGGCAGCGCCGTGCATGGCTCGCTGTACTTCCGTGCCCTCGACGACGCCGCCTTCTTCGCCGCAAATTCGCGGGTTCGAGACGTGTTCGTCCTGACCGTGTCGTTCACCGTCCACCTCACGCGGCCCGTGACGAGCGGAGAGCTGAGCGCAAAGGGACGACTGCTGCATGCGAGCGGCCGGCTCTTTCTCGCCGAATCGACGCTCGTCGATGCGCAGGGACAGATGCTGGGACATGGCAGCGGCGTGTTCACACGCAGCACGATCGCCCTCGAACCCTCGATCGGGTACGCGTAGCGTCGGACGCTCATGTCATCCGCGTCGTCTTCCGGGTCACTCGCGTGAGCGGCCGCCGGCTCGAGACCGTCGTCTACACCGCGGTCGCGCTGATGGCGTTCGCGGCCAATTCGATCCTGTGCCGCATGGCGCTCGGGCAGGGCAGTGTCGATGCCGCCACGTTCTCGATCGTTCGAGTGCTGTCGGGGGCGGCGATGCTGCTGGCCGTGTCCGCTCGCATCAGGGGTTCGGTGTTTCCGGTCGGCGGCTCCTGGACAGCGGCCGCACTGCTCGTCGTGTATGCGTTCCCGTTTGCGTTCGCGTACAACCAGCTCAGTGCGGGAACCGGCGCGCTCATCCTCTTCGGATGCGTGCAGGTGACGATGCCGCTGGCAGCGCTGATGTCGGGGGAGCGGCCGCACCCGCTGCAGTGGGTCGGATTGGCCGTGGCCCTGGGAGGATTGGCGTACCTGGTATCGCCCGGGCTGACGGCGCCCTCCCCGACTGGCGCCGCGTTGATGGTGATCGCGGGCGTGGCGTGGGGCGCGTATTCATTGGCCGGCCTCGGAGGTGTGAATCCGGGATCCCCACGGCGCACGCCTGCGCCGTGGGGTGGAAGTCCGCTGTCGCAGACGACGGGCAATTTCGTCCGAGCGGTGCCGCTGATTGGCATGGCCGGTCTGATGTTCCTGCCGAGGCTGCATGTCGAGCCGCGAGGCGTCTTGCTGTCGGTGGCGTCGGGCGCCGTCACTTCGGGCTTGGGCTACGTCGCGTGGTACGCCGCGGTTCGCGGTCTGACGGCGATGCGCGCCTCGGTCGTCCAGTTGGCCGTTCCAGTGGTCGCCGCGATTGGCGGCGTTCTCCTCTTGTCAGAGACGATTACGCTTCGACTGCTGCTCTCGACTGTACTCGTGCTCGGCGGCATTGCGATGGCGATCGTCGCGCGTCAGAGACGCGAGGCATGAAAGTGCTCTAGTATTCCCCCGGAGGCGGAGGGAGCGGCTATGCTCGGTGGACGATCGTGGGATGAGTGGGTCGAACGGTATTCGCGCAGCCACCAGCATCCGGTCAATAGAATCTGCCATCTTCTCGGCATTCCGCTGATTGCGCTCTCGCTGCCGTTCTTCGTCATCGCGTTCGTCATGCCAGGATTCTGGATGGTGCCGACCGCGTTGTTCATCGTCGGCTGGGTATTTCAGTTCGTCGGGCACGCCGTCGAAGGCAAGCCGCCTGAGTTCTTCCACGATTGGCGGTTCCTCTTCGTCGGGCTGCGATGGTGGTTCGCGAAGATCCGCGGGCGAGCGTAGCAGGACGCCGAGCTCACGCGATGGTGGCGCCGCGTGCCAGGAGCAGCTGCCGCAGCAGCGAGCGATGGCAGCGCGCTTCGTCTTCGCAATAACAGCCCACTGAAAAATCTGTCACGTGCGACAACGCCGCGAGCAGATCGAGCAGATGGCCCGCATCCGGGCGTTTCATCTCGCGTTGATACTGCCTCGTGAACGCCTTCCAGCGCGCCGCGTCCCCGGCCGCGCGCTGCCCGGCCTTGAGCAGCGTCTCGCTCGGCGCGACGCCAGGCACCCACACGTCGTAGAAGTTGCGTGAGGCGAGCTCTTCTTTCTTCACGCCACGCGGTGGTCGGCGAACCGTGCCAAGACGCAAGCCCTCGCCACTGAGTCGCGGCGTCCCCAAACGAACGATTCGAATCGCCATGAAGCAGCTTAAGCCAGGAAAGTGCGAAGAGAACAGTGTCGGTCGGATCTTGCTCTGTAGACCCGGCGCCTTGTCGGTCAAACATTCGAGGCGGCGCGTCGTGGTACGTTCCGCCGCATGCTTCCAGCCGATCTCGAGATCTCGACCGATCCGGCACGTCTCGACGTCGACCTCGTTCACGCGTTCCTGACGACCTCGTATTGGGCGGCAGGACGCCTCCGGGCCGTCGTCGAACGCTCGATTGCCAACTCGATCTGTTTCGGCGCGTACACGTCGGGACGCCAAGTCGCCTTCGGCCGCGCCATCACCGATCGCGCCGTCTACGCATACTTCGCCGACATCTTCGTCGTGCCCGAGTTCAGAGGACGCGGCATCGGCAAGCGCCTGGTGAGCGCCATGCTCGACCATCCCGATGTGGCAGCCGTCAACGGCGTTCAACTGCGGACACGTGACGCGCACGGCTTGTACGCGGCGTTCGGGTTCGGGCCAGTGATCAATGCAAACGAGTTGATGGCTCGATACCGGAGCTAGCGCGTCGGCTGTCGTCGTTCCCGAACGCGCTGCGCCGCGCTACAATCCGCGCGCCAGATGAACTGCTTCGTCCACGATCGTACCCCCGCCGTCGGCATGTGCGTCTCGTGCCAGAAGGCAACCTGCCGCGAGTGCGTCGGTCGGGATACGCCGCGCCTGGTGTGTCGCGCGTGCATCGCGCAGCGATCCGTTTTGGGATTCGAGTATCGGTCCACCGCGGCCATCGGTGAGTGGCCGCTCGTGCACATCTGCGCCGGAGTGGATCCAGCGACGATGCGCCCGCGGGTGGCCAAAGGAGTGATTGCGATCGGCAACATTGCCGTGGGTGCGGTGACGTTGGCGGGCATCTCTCTCGGCCTGGTGTCGGTCGGCGGCTTGTCGGTTGGCTTGATCGTGGCGCTTGGCGGGGCGGCACTCGGCCTGGGACTGTCGATCGGTGGCCTCGCAGTGGGTTCGATTGCCGCGGGTGGCGTTGCCGTCGGGTTCGTGTACGCCATCGGCGGCCTGGCCGTGGCGCCGGCCATCGTCGACGGCACTCGATGTGATTCGGCCGTCCGCGATCTCATCCTGCGCTGGCTCGGCCCGGACCGGTTGCCACCACCGTGCCTCTAGCCCCGACTCGCGCCTTCGCATCCTCCGGCCTGGTGGAGGCGCCGCCGACCGCCGCGTGTTTATGGTCGTCAGACAGAACGGAGGCCGTTGTCATGAGACTGATGACGCTGAGTGTCCTGGTCGCCGTGATCGTCGCTGCGCCGCCGATGTCGCCGCCCGCCACCGCTCAGCGGTCGGTCCGCTGTCTTCACGACGGCTCGGAGACGCCGCAGCAGCGACAGCGGCGGCTCGACGCGATCGAGCTGGCCCGTGCGATCAATCGGGCCGAGCGCCCCGGTCTTCCGGGGCCGCGCCAGCGAAACTACCGGCCCCTGGAGGACCTCCAGAATCTTCCGGACACGCCGGAGGGCTTTCGACTGCAGTTGCACACCGATGGCGCGTCATATCTGTTCGCACTGAAAGACACGATGGACCGATGCCGGTACTCGATCTTTTCCGACGAGGACGGCGATATCTACGAGGCGATCACGCGACCGAATATGCGAGTGATCCCGCTCGACTCCCAGTAGGGCTGCGCTCCACTACAATGAGCGGATGCCTGGTCGACAACTGAACACGCTCGCAGGGTGCCGTCCACGCATTCTGTCTGCCGCGCTCCTGTGTGTCGGAGCGCTTCTGGTCGCCGTGCCGGCGGACGCCGCCACTGTCTCGGGCCGTGTGTCCGACGTCACCGGCGCCGTGCTCATTGGCACGCGCGTCGTACTGCGTGGCGTCGCGACGGGTCGTGAGACCGTCGTCGAAACCGGGACCGACGGCCGGTTTTCCTTCGACGTGACGACGACCGGGACGTATCTGGTCATCGTCACGCGGGCAGGCTTTGCCGAGACTGCACGCACGGTGGTGATCGCCGCCGCCGACGATCGGGTCGATCTCCCGGTGGCGCTCGAGATCGGCGCCTTCAGCGCGGATGTCAGCATTACCGCCGCGCGGGCCGAGCGCGAGACCCGTCAGATTCCCCTGCACGTCGAGACGATGACCAGGCAGGCGGTGGAGGAGATCAATCCGCTTTCGACCGGCGACGCGCTGTCGAACACGGCCAACATCACGCCGGTCGGCAACGGACCCTTCGGCGTTCGGCCGCGTCTCCGCGGTCTCGATTCGACGAGGCTGCTGGTGCTCGTGGACGGCGAGCGTCTCAACACGGCGCGGCAGGCGACCGATCGCACCGGCGCCGAAGTCGGCCTGATCTCACCTGACGCGATCAGCCGCATGGAGATCGTGAACGGGGCGGGGACACTGCTCTACGGCTCGGACGCGCTCGCCGGCACGATCAACATCATCACCAACGAGCCGTCGTTCTCCAGTCAGACGCGATTGCTCTACGGCTTCAACGGCTTCTACAGCTCGAACGAGAACGGCGCGCGCGGCAACGCGACTGTCGGGGTGACGGCGCCGCGCTATGCGATTCGTCTGCAGGCCGGTCTCGAATCGTTCGACGACTACAAGGCAGGGAAGTTGACCGTCGAGGACACGCGCCCGTTCTTCGCCTCAGGCGCCCTCAATCAGACCGACACGATCGACGACAACTTCGGCTTCGCGTTCAATGCATTTCCGGACCTATTCAATGCGCCCTACGTGCGGACCAGCAACGACGTGCCGAATTCGGGCGCGGACGGGCATTTCGTCAACGTCTCGAGCCTCGTGCAACTGACCGACAACGGCTCGCTGCGCGTTCGCTATCAACGCCGGCGGATGAACGACATCGGATTTCCCGACTTCGCGACGCCGTACTTCTTCAATGCGACGTCGCTGCCGAAAAGCAACCTCGATCGCGTGTCGGCACGTTACGAAGCACAGGAGGTCACGCCGTGGCTGGCCAACCTGTCGCTGACAGCGCATTATCAGCGGCTCGATCGCGTCCTGCAGAACCTGCTGCCCGTCCAGTTTCCGGCGCCGACGCCGACGGCCTTTTTCCCCATTACGGTATTCCGACTCGACGTGCTGTCGCAGACCCAGCAGCGCGTGTGGACCCCGGGCGTCGACCTGCAGGCAGTGCTCGTGCCGGCGTCGAACCACCTGCTGACCACGGGCCTGACGTTCTACCGCGATCGCAGCAGCGACGCGCGCACGACGAGCACGACCATGTCGATGGTGGGCCAGGTGGCGCTCGGCCCTCGCGGCCCGGCCCCTGTTGTCTTTCCCGCGCCGATTCCGCTGGGGCCGCCGACCGTGGCCCATCCGGTGCGCGTGCCGGATGCAAGCTTGCGCGACATCGCCGTCTTCGCGCAGGACGAATGGCGTCTGCATCCGAAGCTCTCGTTGATTGCGGGCCTTCGAGGCGATTTCTACAACGTCGCCACCGAAGCGACGCCCGGCTACGACGTGGCGGCGGTTGTGGCCGGAGCCAATCCGCCGGTCGATCCATCGACGCTGCCGAACGCCAACGGCGAGACGTTCGCGCGTAAAGCGCTGACTGGCGACATTGGTCTGGTGGCGAATACCGGTGGACAGATCAACCCGTTTGTTCGGTACGGTCGCAGCTATCGGCATCCGAACCTCGAGGAGATGCTCTTCGCCGGACCGGCTACGGCCGGCACCATCGCGCCGAACGTAACGGTGAAACCCGAGCAGGGCAACAACGTCGACGCCGGCGCAAAGTTCGCCTTTCGCCGCGTCTCCGGCGGCGCCTACTTCTTCGTCAATCAGTATCGCGACTTCATCGTGCAGGACCTGACGACGGCGATCACTCCGGCGGGCCGCTGGTGCAGGCCACGAACTACGCCGACGTTCGGATTCACGGTCTCGAGGTGTCCGCCAACGCGCCAGTCGTGACTCGGAGGGGCATCGTCACGGTGGGCGTGTCGAGCGCCTTCACGCGCGGCACGATCACGGAGGGAATCAACCCGCTCGACGGTAGCGCGCTGGACGGCGCCCCGGCTGACAACATCACCCCGGTCAAGGTGCTCGCGTTCGGCCGTTTCACCGAGTCGGCCGGCCGCTGGTGGGTGGAATACGGCGTACGCACGCAGACCGACGTCGAGCGGATCACGCCGACGCTGCTCGAGTCGCCGTTCCGCATCGCGCAGGATCTGCTGTCGCTGGAAGGGTTCACCGTGCAGCGGCTCGGGTGGGGCGTCAGCCTGGCGCAGCGACGGGACACGCTGGCGCTCACGTTCGCGATCGAAAACCTCGCGAACCGCTATTACCGCGAGCAGTTCCAATTTGCGCCGTCCCGCGGGCGCAGCTTCACGGTCGGGCTGAGCGCTGGGGTGTTTTGAATACTCAACCTTCCCATTGGACACAGCGCCGCGCAAGATGGGACACTTTCGACCTGGAGGCGTCATGATCCGACGAGTTCCTCTCATCGCCGGGGGGTTGGTTGCGGCGATGCTGCTCGCGGGAACCACGAACGTTGTCGGCCAAGGCTCGACACGTCCGCCGACGCTGTCCTCACTGTCGCGCACGGCTGATGGACGACCCGACCTCCAGGGATTCTGGACCAACGACACCGTCACGCCGCTGGAGCGCCCGCAGGAATTCGGGAACAAGGAGACGCTCACGCCTGAGGAAGCGGCCGCGTACGCGAAGAAGCGTCTCGATCAGTTCCTCGCCCAGCCGAGGGACAACATCCACTACGACGATGCGATCTGGCAGGGGGAGCACTACTCCAAGGACGTTGTCCTTCGGACGTCGCTCCTGACCGAGCCGCGCAATGGCAAGCTGCCTCCATTGACGGCGGCGGCGCAGAAGCGCGAGGCCGCCCGGGCCGCCGCGCGAAAAGTCGCGGGTCCGTCCGACAGTGCCCAGTCGCGGACGCTTGCCGAGCGCTGCATCAGTTGGGGCAATGTCGGGCCGCCGATGATTCCACCCACCTACAACGCCAACATGCAGATCCTGCAGACACGCGATCTGGTCATCATCCGGCACGAGATGATGCACGACGCCCGCCTGATCTACATGAATGGCGACCATCCGGCCTCGTCGATCCAGTTCCTCGCCGGCGATGCACGTGGACGCTGGGAGGGCGACACGCTCGTCGTCGACACGGCGAACTTCACCGACAAGACCAACTTCCGCGGACCTCCGGGCACGACTCGCCAGGACATCACCGCGAGCGAGACGCTCCACGTCGTCGAGCGTTTCACGCGCGTCGATGCCAACACGATTCGATACGAGTTCCGCGTCGAGGATCCGAACACGTGGACGACGCCGTGGGCGGGCGAGATGGCGATACGCAGGTTCGGCGGGCCGATCTACGAATACGCCTGCCACGAAGGCAACTACGGGCTGGCCAACATCCTGCGTGCAGCGCGAGTGGAGGAGGCTGACAAGGCGCGCATCGCACGTCCCGCCTCGAATTGAGTGGCTGCGCGAGGTACCCGTACAATACCGGGATGGAGGATCTGATTCGGCAACTGCTGGCCGAGCTGGGTGAAAACCCGACTCGCGAGGGGTTGCTCCGCACTCCGCACCGGGTGGCGCAGTCGCTGGCGTTTCTGACCAGCGGATACGGTGCCGATATCGACGAGGTGCTGAACGACGCGCTCTTCACGGTCGACTACAGCGAGATGGTCATCGTGAAGGACATCGACTTCTACAGCCTCTGCGAGCATCACCTGTTGCCGTTCTTCGGGAAGTGCCACGTCGCCTACATCCCGAGCACACGCGTGATTGGTCTCAGCAAGATCCCGAGACTCGTCGACGTCTTTGCGCGGCGGCTGCAGATCCAGGAGCGCTTGACGAATCAAATCGCCCAGACCATTCTCGAGAAGATCGACCCGCTCGGCGTCGCGGTGGTGTGCGAGGGCACGCACTTGTGCATGTCGATGCGCGGCGTCGAGAAGCAGAACTCGTTCGCCGTGACGAGCGCGATGCTCGGCGTCTTTCGCGAGAACGCCCGCACGCGGATGGAGTTCCTCGAGCTCATTCGTCTTCGCACGGGCCTCACGGTGTCCGACGCGCAGGGGCTCGCCTGCGTCGGCGATTAGCGCTGTATGCGAGTTGTGGCCGCCGTGCTGGTTGCGGTGCTCGCGAGTGAGCTGCTTTCCTCGGCCCAGACACGGAAGCCCGCACCGCCCCGGCGAGCGCCGGCAGCCAAGCCGGTGCCGGCGGTCACACAGCCGGCGGAGTTCAGCTGCCCGATGCTGCTGGGTCAAGGCCTTCGGACCGAGCGCACCTACTGCGACGTCCCGATCGGGCGCGACGCGGCCAGCGGCGTCGTCATTCCGTTCCCGCCGCATCGCGGCCCCGTGACCGTGTCATTCGATCTGCACAATCGCCACACCTACTCGGAGGAGCTCGTCAAGGCCAATCGCGCGTATTCCAAATACACGGCGACGATTGGCGTCATGTACTCGGATACGACGCTTCAGACGCGAGCTTTCGTCCAGAACGAGTTCAGGACGGCGGCCGACCTCGTCGATCGGATTCAGGGCGGCAGCGGCCCTGGCGGTCTCAAGGCCGTGGCTCCGACCGGTACCGAGACCATCGTCGTGGAGATCCCGGAGGAAGAGCAGAGCATCAGCATCGTCGGTGAGAAGCTGACGGTGATCCGAGTGGACGGTACCGACACGTTCATCGCACCGGGGCGTCCGATCGCTGTGATCAGCAACGTGACGCTGACCTATCGTCCCGGCCCGGCCAAACCGGCGCCGACCAAGACCGCGCCGACCAGGCCCGCGCAGCCCCAACGCAAGTGACCGAGCGCCCGGAACGGCTCTCGATCATCGTTCCCGTCTACAACGAGGCGCGCACCGTCGGGGCGGTGCTCGATCGTTTGACGACGATCGAGCTTCCAGTCCCACGCGAGATCCTGGTTGTCGACGACGGCTCGACGGATGGGACCGGCGACGTGCTGTCGCGCGCGGCCGCCAACGGTGCCGCGGTCACCGTCATCCGCGCCGAACGCAATGGCGGCAAGGGCAGTGCCATCCGGCGCGGACTCGAGCGCGCGACCGGCACCATCATCGCGATTCAGGATGCCGACCTCGAGCTCGATCCGCAGCAGCTCGGTGCGCTCGTCGCCCCGATCGTCGCCGGCACGACCGACGTCGTCTACGGATCGCGCTTTCTCGATGGCCGCTCCACGGCACCGACAGTGAGTCGCGCCGCCAATCGCGTGCTGACGGCCGCGACCAACCTGCTCTACGGGGCTTCGCTCACCGACATGGAAACCTGCTACAAGATCATGCGCACCGATGTCGCGCGTTCGCTTGGCCTCACCGCGAGCCGCTTCGACATCGAACCGCAGATCACGGCACGGCTACTGCGTCGCGGCATCGTGATTCACGAATTGCCCGTGCGGTTCGATGCGCGGACGCGCGCCCAAGGCAAGAAGATCAACTGGCGGGACGGCGTGCGCGCGCTGCAGGTGCTGATCGCTGAGCGCTGGAAGTGAATCGTTGATGCGCGGCGTCGCCCTCGCCCTCATCATCGCCGCTGTGGTCGTGGTCGCCGTGCGCTGGAACAGCTGGGTCGCGGGTGGATCGGATTCGTACTGTTACGTCCACCAGGCGGAACGGTGGGCGTCGGCATTGGGCGATCTTGCCGGCGGGCGTCGCCCGGCGCTGCAGGTGGCGGAGCCGCTCGCGCTCGATGCGCCGTGGGCCGACGCGGCGCGGGCGTTTGCGCCGGCCGGTCACGTGCCGTCGCCGACTGTTCCGGGCGCGATCGTGCCGGTCTGCCCAGCCGGGTTGTCGATCGCGATGGCGCCGTTCGTCGCAGTCGGCGGCCCAAGGGCGGCGTTCCTGGTGCTGCCGCTTTTCGGGGCGCTGCTGATTGCAGCCACGTACCAGGTTGGCTCTCGCTTCGGCGGTCACGTCGGACTGGCGTCCGCGATTGTGACCGCCACGAGCCCCGTGTTCCTTTATCAACTCGTGCAGCCGATGAGCGACGTTCCGGCCGCTGCCCTCTGGATGCTTGCGGTGGCGGCGGCTACCGGCCCCGGGCGGTCGGCGTCGATTTACAGCGGTGTGCTGGTGAGTGCGGCGATCGTCATGCGGCCAAACCTTGTTCCCCTTGGCGTGGCCGTCGGCGTGTACCTGCTTTTTCGGCCGGAGCGCTCGTGGCCGACGCGCTTGCGCGGGGCGATGGTCTACGCGCTCTGCTGCGCGGTCGGCTGCATCGCCGTGGCGCTCGTTCAATGGAGTTTCTATGGTTCGCCGTGGGCTTCCGGCTACGGGTCGCTGTCGGCGCTCTTTGCGGTCGAGCACATCTGGCCGAATGCACGGCGATACGGCGAATGGGTCTGGCAGACACAGACACCTGCCATTGTCATTGCGATGCTGGCACCAGGGCTGCTACCGGGAGGCCTCGTCGCACTCCTTGCGGCGATGTGCGCGATCAACATCGCGCTCTATCTGCCCTATGTCGTCTTCGAGGATTGGTCGTTCGTACGGTTCCTGCTTCCGACCCTGCCGCTGATGCTGGTGCTGGTCGTCGCATCGTTGGATGCGATGCTTGGTCGCGCGCGCCTGCCACTCCGTCGTGCGGCGGTCCTCGTTGCCGCCCTGGCGCTGACGATACCAGCCGTCGCCGAGGCGAGGTCGCGCAGCGCGTTTCGTCTCCAGCGGCTCGAGTCGCGATTCGAACGGGTCGGAACGTTCGTCGCGCGCCGGTTGCCCGAGCGCGCCCTCGTGATTACGAGTTGGGAGAGCGGAAGCGTTCGCTTCTACGGTCATCGCAAGACGCTCGTCTGGGATCAACTGCCGCGGGAATCGCTCGAACAGGCGCTCGTGTACGTTCGTCAGCGCGGCTACGAGCCGTTCCTGTTGTTCGAACGATGGGAAGAGCCGCTTTTCAGAGAGCACTTTGGCGGACGCGATATCGGCGCGCTCGACTGGCCTCCGGCGGCTGAAGTCGCAGCACAGGTTCGCATCTACCGGCCCGACGACCGGCTGCGCTACCTGCAGGGATTGGCCGCTCCCACAGAGTACGTCCCGTGACTATTCTCGTGTATGGCGCCGGTGGCGTCGGGGCCTTCTTCGGCGCGCTGTTGGTAGATGCCGGCAACGATGTGCATTTCGTCGCGCGTGGGGCGCCGCTCGACGCGATGCGCCGGGACGGCCTGCGCATTCGCTCGACGCTCATCGGCGACATTCACGTACCGGACGTCCAGGTCCATGAGTGCGCGGCGGCCGCACCGCGTCCCGATCTCATTCTCGTCTGCGTGAAGACGTATCAGACCGCGGGTATTCTCGACGATCTGGCGACGGTCGTCGGCGACGCGACGGTCATCGTGACGCTGCAAAATGGAGTGGAGTCGGATGAAGTGGTGGCGGCACGCTTCGGCTGGCACCGCGTCGTGCCGGCGACGGTGTATGTCGGGGCCACGCTCGATGACCCCGGGGTGGTGTCGCACGCCGCACCGGCCCGAATCTCGATCGGCAGCGCGCACGGCTTCGACTCGTCGCGACTACTGGCCATCCGCGATGTGCTCGCCTCTACCGGGCAGCCGATCAAGATCTCACCGGACATTCAGCGCGAGCGATGGCGCAAGCTGATGTGGAATGCGAGCTTCAACACGGTGTCGGCGACCACGATGCGAACGCCGGGCGAACTGCTCGCCATCCCCGAAACGCGGGCGCTGCTGCGCAAGATCATGCAGGAGGTGGTTGACGTCGCCCGCGCCCTCGGCCTCGGCCTGGTCGATTCCGACGTCGACCATCACATCACCTGGACCGAGCGGAACTCGGGCATGCGGACGTCGACCATGGTCGACCGCTCGCGCGGTCGCACGATGGAAGCTGACGCCCTCATCGGTGTCATTGTGCGAAAGGGAAGGGCTGCAGGCGTTGCGACGCCGGCCTGCGATGCGATGTACGCGTTGATGGTTGCCAGCGAGCCAGACGCTCGCTGACCGACAGTCCACTAACCGTATGAGATCACGCGAACGGTCGTCTTGGTCGGCTTCTGGTCCTTCTCGTCCGTGACTTCGTTCAGCTTGTCGACCAGCGCCGCGAAGCCGCATTGATTCGGATCGAAGAGTCCCCATTCGTCCTGGGCGGGCTCTTGCGGCTGGGGCGGTCGCGGCGCCGCAGGTGGCGCCGCCGGCGGTGCGGCCGCCGTGTCCGCCGCCTTCTGCGCCTTGAGCGGCTGCCGCTTGTCCGACTTCTTCCGATGCTTGTCGCGCTTGCGCGGTGCGGGCGCGGCGCTGGCGTCGGCCGTTTCAACCTCGGTCGGCTCCTCGGCCGTCGCCTCCTCGCTCGGCTCGATGAGGCTTGCGGGGAACACCTCGCGGACGGGCGGCGGCGGACCGGCTGCGGCGAGATCGGCCTCGAGGTCGTGCAGCGCCGGCGACGCGCTCAGCTCGTAGACGTCCTCATCGGCCTGCTGCGCGACGATCCCCACCTGTTCCGGCACAGTCGGTTCGACCACGGTCACGCTCCCGTGATCGTCGAGCGCCTCGATATCGAGCGTGAGGTCCACCTCGCGACTGGCGGCGTCGTCGATCACAAGAGCTTTCGCTGATTCGGCTGGAGGCGGCGACGACGGCGCCGCCACGACCGGCGATGGCTCGGGTTCCTCGATCGTCCGATTGAGATTCAGCGTCAACGGCGAGTTGGAGGCACGGCGCGGTCTGCCCCACGCCTTGCGAATCGCGGCGAGGGCCGCCTCGAACGAGGGCGTGCGCTTGGGGCTCGACGGCTTCTCGGGCTCGGGCGCCTGCGCGGTCGAGTGCTGCGTGAGTGGCGGCGCCTCGGTCGGGACATCCACCACTGGCCGCGATCTCACCTCGGCCGGTTTCGGTTCGTCGATGCGGAGCGGCTTCGGTGGTGCCTCGATTTCTATCGGCGACGCCAGCAGGCTCGGCGAGGCGATTGGCGCACTGGTCGATGGCCTCGACGGGCTGGGGTTTCTCGATACCCGCGATTCGGGTGCAGCCGAGCGGTGGAGTGCGGCCGTGCGCTCGACGCGCGCAGCGAGCTCCTCAGGCAGCGGAGTCTCTTCGATCGATGAGAGCTGGTGCAGCGGCACGCGCTCGGTCTCGCGCGACGGCATCGGTTCACCCACCGACGATGCCTCGAGTTCCGCGG
>Ga0075419_10000442_pt1 | contig 25695 bp, 17 predicted proteins | sample SoiMetdeltSBSDD3_FD_76900 | JGI IMG/M metagenome (GOLD analysis project Ga0075419, IMG submission 76900) | Bulk soil microbial communities from a Populus tree surrounding site in Tennessee, USA - Soil MetaG P. deltoides SBSDD3 | ecosystem: Environmental > Terrestrial > Soil > Tree plantation... | reverse complement strand
CGCGCTGGCGCTGTCGCAGCTGATCCAGACGCGCTATCCCAAGGACACGCTCGACGTGGTGCTGTTCGGCGACGACGCCACGCAGGTGCCGCTGCGCGAGCTCATGAAGATCCAGGCCGGCCCCTACCACACGAACACGCGCGCGGGCCTGCAGCTGTCGGCTCGCATCCTGGCCGGCCGCAAGGGTGTCAACAAGCAGGTGTTCATGATCACCGACGGCAAGCCGTCCGCGATCCGCGAGCACGGCCGGCTCTACAAGAACCCGTTCGGGCTCGACCCCAAGATCGTGAACCTCACGCTCGCCGAGGCCGCGCACCTGCGCCGGAAGCAGATCACCATCACCACGTTCATGCTGGCCGTGGACACGCCGCTGCTGGAGTTCGTGCGTAAGCTCACCGAACTGAACCACGGGCGCATCTACGAGACCGATCCGCAGAACGTGGGTGCCTACGTGTTCCGCGACTTCGTGCGCAACCGGAGGAAGCGGCTGCACTGAAGAGTGCCCCGCGCGGCCCGCGCCATTCCACGGCGCCACGCTGTCCGGATTCGTGCGCGAACCTGTATGCTGCCCCGCATTCTCAGGGCCGGCGATCCGTACGTGGAGCGCAGGCTGCGAAGCCGGTGCTCCCCGCCGCACCGCCTGGTGCCAGTGCCCGAAGGGAAGACATGAGCAGCGAAAGGCAGGACAGCGGCAATCGCGACATCCTCGAGGCCCTGCAGGGAGTGCTGCAGGAGACCTCGGAGCCGGTCGCCGTGCTGGAGGCGATCCTGCGCCAGGCCGTGCGCCGCACGGGCGCCGAGCGCGGGCTCATCGCCGAGGTGCTCGAGGGCGGGGAACTGCGCTTCAGCGTGCTCATGGGATTCCGCGAGAACGGGAATCGAGCGGACGTGGGCGGCTTCAGCCGGACCGTGTTCGACAGCGTCCTGCGCACCGGCGAGACCATGCGCATCGACAACGCGCTGCTCGACCCGATCTTCAGCCAGATGGAGTCGGTGCGCGCGCTGCACGCCACGGCCCTGCTGGGCATGCCGCTGCGCGTCGCCGGCCGCATCGTCGCCCTGCTGCACCTCGAGGACGCGCGGCCCGGCCACTTCGTGCCGGCGCACGTCGAACTGCTGGGCGCACTGCTCGCCGTCGCCGAGCCGGCATTGGGTGCGCTGCGCGCCGCGCGTGTCACGATCGAGGAGCGCGATCAGCTGCGCAGCACCGAGTCCCAGCTGCGACGCGAGGCCGAGGAAGAGCGGAGCTGGATGGCGGCCGAATGGTCGTTCGGCCGCTTCATCGGCCGCTCGCCGGCGATCCATGAACTCGAACGAGCGGTGAAGAAGGCGGCGGCGACCGAGTTCCCGGTGCTGCTGCTGGGTGAGCCGGGAACGGGCAAGAGCCTGCTGGCGCACGTGCTGCACTTCAGCGGCCCGCGCAGCACGCGAGCGTTCATCACCGTGTCGTGCCCGAACCTGGAGCGCGGGATGGTCGAGGCCGAACTGTTCGGTCACAAGCAGGGCGCGTTCACGGGGGCGTCCTCGGACCGGCAGGGGCGCGTCCAGGCCGCGGATGGCGGCACGCTGTTCCTCGACGAGGTCGGCGAGTTGCCCATGGAGATCCAGCCCAAGCTGCTGCGATTCCTCCAGGACCGTGGCTTCGAGCGCGTCGGCGACCCGCGCGAACTCAAGGCCGATGTTCGCATCATCGCGGCCACGAACCGCGACCTGGCGCTCGACGTGCAGCAGGGTCGCTTCCGCCGCGACCTCTACGATCGCCTGAACTTCCTGCCCATCCGCGTGCCGCCGCTGCGGCAGCGCGTCGAGGACATCCCGCTCTTGCTGCGCCACAGCCTCGACCAGTCGCCAGCCGGCCGCTGGACCCAGCTCACCCCCGAGGCCACCACGTATCTTCAGTCACTCGATTTCAGCTGGCCCGGCAACATGCGGGAGATCGAGCATCTTGCCGCGAGGCTCGCGACCGAGGGACTCGATCGCCCGGCCACCGCGCTCGACGTGAAGCGGTTGATCGATGCGCCCGTGGGTGACGGCCCGGACGCCGAACGCGGAGGGGAGCCGGACCTCGACGCGGGGCTGCCCCGCCTGCTCGAGGAGGCCGAGCGCGCGTGGATCCAGGAGGCGTTGCACCGCTACCCGGACCTCTCGCGCGCAGACCTGGCGGCGAAGCTCCGCATCAGCGAGGCCGCGCTCTACCGCAAGCTCCGCCGCTACCGGCTCGGCGAGTAGCAGCCCCCGTTCGTTCCCGGCTCTCATCCGAGAGAGCCGCCTCTCTCGCTCGCGAGTGAACCGGCGCCCGCCTGCGCTCGACGCCGGCGACGCACGCGTCCGCGCGGTCTGCGAGGTGCCGACGCTGCATGCACTTGGCGGGAAGCTTCTCACCAGGCACGCCGCGGGCACGGTCCGTGCGCTTGGGATCCCTCAGCCGCAACGCGCGGCCCACAAGACAGAAGACCGAGGGAGGACCCGGATGCGTGACCGCAGCCTTCAGCTCGACCCGACCCGCGCCGAGTTCCGGCGCACTCCGCATCTCGAAGGCTCCTCGTCTTCCGTGCGTCCGCTGTCTACTCGTCGCGCGTACGATGCCGCGGCGAAGACGGTGCTGTGCTGCGCCGGCGTGCACGTGGCGATCCTGCTCGCCCATGCGGTGACGCACCGCGATGAGAGCGTGTTGAACGTCTTCACCCTGCTCGACGCGCAGCGGCTGTGGCCGGCGCTCGCCACGGCGCCCTCGGCGCCATGGTGGTCGTTCCTGGCGTTGCTCGCACTCTACGGCGCGGTCTACGGCTTGTTCACGCGGAGCGGCCAGGGCGCATCGCACGCCACCGCTGGCCACGAGGCGCGAGAACAGAGCTGGTTCGGCCGGGTCGCCGCCCGCTTGGGTTCGTCCGCCGGGAGCGCGGCCATCGTCGCGCCTGGCTTCGGCCGCGGGGCGATATCGAACGGTGCGGCGGTGGTCGATGCGCATGTCGTGCCCGACCCGCGCCCGCATGTGTCCAGCCTGTTCCATTTCCAGCCCTCGCTCCGCGACGGCCTGCTCATGCTGGTCGGCGGTCTCACGCTGCACATGGCGTCGCTCGCGGGCATCGAGCAGTTCGTCCACACGTTCCCTCGGGTACCGGACGTGCTGCACGCGAACCTGCCCTACGTGGACTTCGGTATGCCCGGCGAGCTCGTCTACGCGGCGTTCCTGGTGACGATCACCGCGGTGCTCGTGAAACGGCAGCCACGCAGCCTGCCCGGCATCCTGTTCCTGCTCGGCGTGTTCTACGGCCTGCGCGGCGTGTTCCTGTTCGTGCTGCCGCTCGGCATGCCGCCGACGGCACCGCCTCTCGAGTCACGCTTCGTACTGTGGCCGTTCCCCGGGCATGCGTACTTCCCGGGCGGTCACACCGGGATGATGACCGTGCTCAGCCTGTCCGTCGTCTCGCGCTCGTGGCGGCGCGCGTTCCTCGTCGCGACGTTCGTGTTCGCGTTCGGGACGCTGTTGTCTCGCACGCACTACACGGGCGACGCACTCGGCGGCTGGTGCATCGGCTACGCGATCGTCCTCTGGGGCCGGCGCCATGTCGTGATGCGCCCGGCGTCCTATTCCGCAAAGCAGAGAAGCCCGTGGTCTGCGACCGCCGGCCATGAACAGGAGGCCTGATATGATCCGCGAAGCGCTCGGCGAAAACGGCCTGCCCGCGATTCCCGCGGTGCTCACCCCGCGTCCCGCACGTCCGAGCCTCGAACTGCACGTGACCCCCGCGGTCCCGGACGACAGCTGCTACCACGGCGGCGCTTTCTTCGAGGCGATCGGCGACGGATTCGAGACGCTCTACCGCCGCGAGCGCATCATCGCGGCCGACGTGCTGGATGCGTGGTTCCGCCCTTCGCCCGCGGTGCTTACCACGCTGCGCGCGCACCTCGACTGGATCGTTCGCACATCGCCGCCCACGAACGCGAACGGGCTCGTTCGCGCCATCGCCCGGGCGCGCGGCATACCCGCGACGTCGGTCGTGGTCGGCGGCGGCTCCTCTGACCTTATCTTCCTGGCGTTCACCCACTGGCTGCGGCCGGAGTCGCGCGTGCTGGTCCTGGACCCCATGTATGGCGAGTACGCGCACGTGCTCGAACAGGTCGTCGGCTGCCACGTGGAGCGGCTGGCGCTTCGTCGCGAACAGAACTACCGCGTGGACATGACCGAGCTGGAACTGGCCATGCGTCGCGGCTACGACCTGGTCGTGCTCGTGAACCCGAACAGCCCCACGGGCCAGCACGTGCCCGCCCGCGCGCTGGCCGAGATCGTGGCCCGAGCGCCGGCCGCCACGCGGGTGTGGATCGACGAGACCTACGTCGAGTACGCGGGCCCCGACGAGTCACTCGAAACGCTGGCCGCCGAGTCCGACCGGATCGTCATCTGCAAGTCCATGTCGAAGGTGTACGCGCTGAGCGGTGTGCGGGTGGCGTATCTCGTCACCGGCGTCGAGCAGGCGCGCACGTTGCGCCGGCGCACGCCGCCGTGGGCCGTGGGGCTGCCGGGGCAGATCGCCGCCGTGAAGGCACTCGAGTCGCGGACCCACTACCGCCGCTACTGGACGCTGACGCACCGGCTGCGCGCCGGTCTGGCCCGCGAGCTCGAAGCGATCGCCGGCGTGGAAGTGGTGCCGGCCGTGGCGAACTTCCTGCTCGTGCACCTGGCCGCGGACATGCCCGACGCGGCCACGGTCGTCGCTCGTTGCCGTGCCGAGGGGCTGTTCCTGCGGGATGCGGGCGCGATGTGCCCGAGCCTCGGCGACCGCGCCATCCGGATCACCGTGCGCGACCGCATGACCAATCAGCGACTGATCGAGATCTTCCGGCGTGTTCTGGGGGTGTGCTGACGCGGGGGCGTCACACAACCTCAGACGCGCCGGGGGTGTGCTGTCGAGAGCGCGGGTCCCGCAACATGCGGGCCCGCGTCACCTCGCGGCCAGGCTCGTGAACGCGCGATCGCGCGCGGGCCGGTGCACTAGACCAGCGCTCGCCTGACACGCCGCTGACGATTGCAGCGCAGGCGCAGGACATCGCCAGCAGCGATGGAGCGCTGGGGAGCGTCCGGGCGCCGTTGGTCCGCTGTCGCTTGGACCGGCGGGCGGGAGCGCTAGTGTTCCCGCACGCGCTGCCACCCGAAAGCGCGCAGCCGGGCCGCGCAGTGAACCCTCCCGCAGGAGGCCTCATGAAGAAGAAGCTCACGTTCCCCGCGGTCGCCATCCTCACGTGTGCGCTCGCGTTGCCGGCGCTCGCCGGCGGTGAGCACTGCAGCGGGAAGGCCAGCGCCACGACGGCTTCGTCCGGAAAGTATGAGTGCTCGAGCAGTGCGAAGAGCGCGGCATGGGCGGGCGTGTGGTTGCAGCGCTCGGCTGCGGGTCAGGTGACCGTCGCCGAAGTGGCCTCCGGCAGTCCGGCCGCACGTTCCGGCCTGAAGGCCGGTGACGTGGTCGTGGCCGTGAACGGATACGATCTGTCCTCGAAGCAGAGCGGGGAATGCATGACCAGCGCCGACTGCAAAGTCGGTGCGGCCGTGGCCTACAAGATCCAGCGCGGTTCTTCGACCAAGGTCGTGAAGGTGAAGCTGGAGAAGATGCCAGAGCAGGCGACCGCGAAGTTCGCGGACCGCAAGGCCAGCTTCGATCCGGCACTCGCAGCAGTCGTGATCACGATCGCGGACTGAACCGAGAGCAAGAGATGACGGGCCGGGGGCGAGAGCTCCCGGCCCGTTCGTCTGGGATGCGCAGCCGGTGCGGCTTTCGCACCGCACGCCCGAGCTCGCCGGGAGGCCCGGGCGGGCGCGCCGATGTTCAGCGCCAGTACACATCGTGCGGCCCGACGACACACGCGTCATGACACGAGCGCGGCTTGCGAAGTTATTCCATCGTGGACCGGAACAGATCGCAATTCCGCTCGACCGTCCTCGAACATCGGACCTACCATTGTCGTAGATGCGACCGTGAGAGTCGTCGATCGCGGAGTCGTCCGTGACGCGGTCCCGTCGCCGGCATTCCATCGTTCGGGGTCACCCCATGTCCCTCGAGCTCATGCTCGGCCGCGCGCAGCGCGGCCCCTCCGGCGCCTGCACACACCGGCGTCGTTTCCATTCCTGGCACGCTGCGTCGGCTGTGCTCGCCTTGCTCGCGCTCACCGCAACGGCCTCACTCGCTGCGACCGTCGACGTCCGTCCGCTCGTCTCCGCCGACGACGCCGAAGAGGCGACCTCGGGCGGCATGTACCTGAACAGCGGCGACCTCGAGTTCTTCGTGGATGGCGCCACGCAGCAGATGGTGGGCATCCGCTGGCCGGCGGTGGCGATTCCACAGGGCGCGACCATCACGTCGGCGTGGGTGCAGTTCTACACGGATGAGGCACAGAGCGAACCGACCACGCTGACGATCCGTGCCCAGGCGGTCGACAACGCCGCGGCGTTCGCCGCCACCACCGGCAATATCTCGACGCGCTCGCTCGGTTCGGCCTCCGCGACCTGGTCCCCGGCCGCGTGGACCACGGTCGGAGAGGCAGGCCCGAACCAGCGCACACCGGAACTCAAGACACTCATTCAGGCCGTGGTGAACCGTGCCGGCTGGCTCAGCGGCAACGCCCTCGTGCTGGTCTTCACCGGGAGCGGGCATCGCACGGCCTTCGCGGTCGACGCCAGCCTCACGAAGTCGCCGGTGCTCCACGTGGAGTACTCGGGTGGCGGGCCCCCTCCGCCCAACGTCGCGCCGGTCGCGAGCCTCAACGTGACCGTGGCCGCGAGTCCGCCGCTCACGGTGAATGCATCGGGCGCGGGTTCGACCGACACCGATGCCAACCCCATTGCCAGCTATCGCTTCGATTGGGGCGACGGTACCGCGGCCACCACCGTCACGGCGCCGACGTCGAGCGCCACGCACACCTACGCTTCGGCAGGCACGTACACCGTCACGCTCACGGTCACCGATACCGGCGCGCTCACGTCGCTTCCCGCCTCTGCGAATGTCACGGTGAGCGGTGGCGGAGGTGGAACGGGCACGCCCGTAACCGTCGAGCAGCGCACGCTCGCGACCTCCGATGATGCCGAGGAGACGGTGTCGTCCGGCGCGGTCAACCTGAGCAGCGGCGACCTCGAGCTGGTGCAGGATTCGAACGTCCAGGCCGTGGGCATGCGCTGGTCGGGCCTGGCCATCCCGCGGGGCGCGGTCATCACCACCGCGTGGGTGCAGTTCACCGCACGCGACGCGCAGTCCATGGCGACCCAGCTCAAGATCCAGGCGCTGGCCGCGGACGCTGCCGCGACCTTCACCACGACCGCTCGCGACGTGACCTCGCGTCCGCGCACGGGCGCCGAAGCCAACTGGACCCCGGTCGCATGGGCGGCGGGTGGCGCGGGTGCCGAGCAACGCACTCCCGAGCTGAGGACACTGGTGCAGGAGGTGGTGAGCCGGACAGGTTGGCAGAGCGGCAACGCACTCGCCATGATCGTGACGGGTACGGGCCGTCGCAATGCCTGGTCGCGTGACGGCAATCGCCTGGCTTCCCCGCTGCTGCACGTCGAGTACACGACCGACGGGAGTCCGCCGCCGCCGCCGCAGAATACGGCGCCGGTGGCGCGGCTGACGGTCACACCCGCCGCGAGTCCGCCGCTCACCGTGACAGCCAGCGGCGCCACGTCGACCGACACCGATGCCAACCCGATCGCCAGCTATCGATTCACGTTCGGCGACAACACGCCTGCCGTGGTCACGAACACACCCACCGCGGTGACCACGCACACCTACGCCAATCCGGGCACGTACACCGTCACGCTCACGGTCACCGACACGGGCGGACTCACGTCGACTCCGGTGAGCGTGCCGGTCACCGTGAGCACGCAGCCGGCCGGAACGCTCGCCGTCTACGTGGGCTACTACAGCACGCATCATCCCGACGAGCCCAAGCCCAAGCCGAGTCCGTGGATGGGTTCACCGGGCGTGGTGTTCGTGGGCACGCCCGACTCGCCCAGCGGCGGCTGGGACACGTGCGGACTGCGGATCGACAACAACTCGGGGTCGTCGGTCACCGTCACGGCCACCGTCGACATCGGCTCGTATCACTTCGCGCTGTGGGGCTCGCGCTCGATCCCCGCGGGGCAGAAGCTGATCCTCGCGCAAACAGGCTTCGAGAACTTCGACGGTTCCGACACCAGCCCGGCCGGATGCTACGGGTGTGACCCGAAGTGGTGCCTGACGAAGGTCGTGTCCACGGTGCCGGTTGTGAACCTCACGGTGGGCGGGGTGACCACCCGCTACTACGACTCCGGCCAGGTCATGAACACCAAGGGAGCAGATGGCGCTGGCTGCCCGCCGATCAATGGGCGCCGGGACGAATCGCAGAACTGGGTGCAGATCTTCACGACGGGTTCGGTCGCCCTGACGACGGAGGAGGCGAGCACGATACCCGGGACCACGAGCGCCGGCGCGTTGTGGATGGCACCGCCGTACCCGAACCCCGTGCGAGACGCCCTGACACTGCGGTTCCACACGGCGCGGCGCGGGATCGTGACCCTGGAGGTCTACGACGTGGCGGGCCGGCTGGTCACGACCGCGCTGGATACCGATCTGGAGCCCGGTGAATACCTGAAAGTCCTACCCGTCCGCGGGATCATGGCGGGCCGGTACTTCGCGAGATTGCGCACGAGCGAGGGAGAGCTCCGCCAGTCGTTCGTGATCGCGCGCTGAGGCGCCCTGTGGAACGGAGACCCGTGACGTCCCCGGCGACACGGGCCTCCCCGGCGGTCGTACCCACGCGGTCAGGCGATCCGCATCAAGCGCGACCGCAGCGGGCTGCGCTCGCCGCGCTCGTCGCCGCGACGTTCGTGGCAGCCGCCCCCACGATCGCCGCCGAACGCGCCGCCGACCTGTATCGCCGACCAACGCGGTCATCTCCGGTGGCGACCGCCCCGGTCGTTCGCGACCTCTCCGAACTCGGAGCGTACCCGCCGGCCGTCCCGCTCTCCGCGGAACCCACGCGCTTCTCGACGGAGGCCGCGCCACCCACGCCGACATATCCGCCGGTGAAGGGCTCGCCAGTGCCGACGCTGGGGCTGGGGCCCTGTGGTGTGTTCTCGGATTGCAGCTTCGAGGGCGGTGGCATCGGCTGGCTCCGTGCGGACATCGCGTCGCCGTCGCTGGCGCTCGGCGTCCACGGTGCGGGGACGACGACCGGCTCCGGCATCTTCACGTCTGCGCCCTCGCACGGTATCGCTGCGATCCTCACGGGCTGGGACGGCTCCGGGCCTGGCAACATCGTGTTGAGCAAGGACGTCACGCTGCAGCCCAATGCTTCACGGCTGGTGTTCGACTACCGCGCCGGCTGGGACATGTTCAACTTCAGCGGCTCCACGCTGCCGCGCACGTTCACGCTGCAGATCCAGCCCGCAGGCGGCGGCCCCGTGTTGAAGAGCACGACCGTGCTGACGGCACTGCCGGGCACGGTGCTCCTGGACACGGGGCCGCTGGTCTGGACGGAGGACATCGCGGCGTACGCCGGGAAGTCCGTGCGCGTGCGATGGGTCTGGCAAGTCCCCGAGAAGCACACCGGCCCCGCGATGTTCCAGCTCGATCACATCCGCGTGGTCGAGGACAACTGCCTCGAGGTGAAGAACTGCAGCTTCGAGACCGCCGCGCTCACCAACTGGCTCGTCTCCGATCTCACGAATCCGCTGGATCCTGCACACGTGGCCGCCGCGGGTGAGCTGCTGTGGACCAACAACTGTGCTCCCACGGATGGCGCCTACGCATTCGTGCACGGTTGGGACGGCAGCGGCCCGGGCGACATCCGGCTCTACCAGGACGTGACGCTGCCGGCAGGCACCTCCACCATCGAGTTCGACTACCGGGCGTACTGGCACAACGCGGGGACGTTGCCGCGCACTTTCAAGCTCGACGTCGAGCCGTCGGGCGGCGGTGCGCCGCTCGCGAGCCAGACCGTCCTCACTGCGGCGGCCGGCACCGTCAGCAACACGGGATCGCTCACCTCGCACGTGGACCTGCGCGCGTTCGCCGGGTTGCCGGTGCGGCTCGTGTTCCGCTGGCACGTGCCCCAGAACCACACGGGGCCCGCGGACTTCCAGCTGGATGACATCCGGCTCACGCGGGGCACGTGCGGGAGCATCGTCAACTGCAGCTTCGAGACCGGCGCGTTCCCGGCGTGGACCGTCCTGGACATGCTCGAACCGCACCTCCCGATCCACGTCGGCGCGGCCGAAGAGAACACCGGCTTCGGCTTCTTCACGAGCGCACCCACGGACGGCGCGTTCGCGCTCATCACCGGCTTCGATGGGAACGGGCCCGGGACCATCTCGGCGCATCAGGAGGTGGTGATGCCGCTGTGGGCCGATCAGCTGCGATTCGACTACCGCGCCGGGTGGGACCTGCTCACGTACGGCGGAGGCTCGCTCGAGCGCACGTTCGAGGTGGCGATCGAACCGCTCGGCGGTGGGCCCGCGCTGGCGAACGACGTGGTCCTGGCCGCCCGGCCGCAGACGCAGGTGTGGGACACCGGGCCGCGCTCGCGCACGTTCCCGGTGGGCGCGTTCGCGGGTCTGCCGGTGCGGATCGTGTTCCGCTGGAGAGTCCCAGAGGTGTACACCGGCCCAGCGTTCTTCCAGTTGGACCGCGTCGCGTTCGACAACAGCGTCCTCGCCGTCGGCCCAGGCGGAAGTCCCGGCCGCGCGCTCGACCTGCGGCCCGCGATCCCGAACCCGAGCCGCGAGGCCACGTCGTTCGCATTCACGTTGGCGCAGGCCGGCGACGTGGAGCTGGAGATCGTGGACGTGCGCGGCGCACGCGTCTGGCGCGAACGCCATGCAGGCATGCCGGCGGGCCAGCACCAGCTCGCCTGGAACGGCGTGCGCGCCGAAGGCGGTACCGCACCCGCGGGCGTGTATTACGCCCGCGTGCGCACGCCTGCCGGATCCCAGAGCCGGATGTTCGTGCGCGTCCGGTGACGCACGCGCACTCCCGAGCCGCTGGGTTGGCGTGTGCACACCCGGGCAGTGACTTGTGGGTTTCCGCTCGCGGGTGACGGAGCGCCGGGCTACTGTCCCCGCTCACGCTGCCCGCAAGTCACCACCGGAGGTCCGCATGAGCCAGGCCAGCCCCGGCACGCCGACGCACGCTGACGGCCGCCCGTTCGTCCCGTACATCGCCCCCGGCACGTCGCTGCCCGAGTTCTCGTGGCGCGCGCTGCTCATGGGCACGATCCTCGGGGCCATCTTCGGGGCGTCGTCACTCTACCTGGTGCTCAAGGTGGGGCTCACGGTCAGCGCCAGCATCCCGGTCGCCGTCATCTCGATGACGCTGTTCAAGGTGTTCCGGCTGTTCGGCGCCAAGGACGCGACCATCCTCGAGAACAACATCGCGCAGACCGCGGGCTCGGCGGGCGAGTCCATCGCGTTCGGTGTCGGCGTGACCATGCCGGCGATCATGATCCTCGGCTTCGACCTGGAGCTGATGCGCGTGGCGCTGGTGTCGGTGCTGGGCGCGCTGCTCGGCATCCTGATGATGATCCCGCTGCGGCGCGCGCTGATCGTGGCGCAGCACGGCAAGCTCAAGTACCCCGAGGGCACGGCCTGCGCCGAAGTGCTCAAGGCGGGAGCCTCGGAGGAGTCGAAGGCCGCGTCGTCCGACGAGGCCAAGGCCGAGGCCGCCAAGATGGGTGCGCAGGGTGTGTCGGCCCGCACCATCTTCGCCGGCTTCGGGTTGGGGCTCGCGTACAAGACGGCGATGTCCGCATTCCGGCTGTGGAAGGACACGCCCGGCAAGGTGTTCGACGCCCCGTTCAAGTCGGGCTCGGTGGCGGCGGAGATCTCGCCTGAACTGTTGGGCGTGGGCTACATCATCGGGCCCTACGTGGCCTCGCTCATGGTCGGCGGCGGCGTGCTCGCCTACCTGGTGCTGATCCCGATGATCAAGTTCTTCGGCGCGGGCATGACCGGCGTGCTGGCGCCGGGCACCACGCCCATCGCCGACATGGGACCAGGTGATATCCGCGGCGCCTACGTGCTCTACATCGGAGCGGGCGCGGTCGCCGCGGCCGGCATCATCAGCCTGTTCCGCTCGCTGCCGTTGATCGCGCGCAGCCTCAAGGAAGGGCTGCGCGACGCGCGCGGGGGCGGAGCGAAGGCCAGCACGCTGCGCACCGACCTCGACCTCGACGCGCGCTTCGTGTTCGGGGGCCTGGCGCTGCTGGTCGTGGCCATCCTGCTGTCGCCGGCGCTGCACACGAACCTGCTGGGAGCCCTGCTGATCGTACTGTTCGGGTTCCTGTTCGTGACCGTGTCGAGCCGGCTCACGGGTGAGATCGGCTCGTCGTCGAACCCCATCTCGGGCATGACCGTGGCCACGCTGCTGCTCACCTGCCTCATCTTCCTCATGCTCGGCTGGGTGGGGGCGACGTGGTACGTGACCGCGCTCTCGGTGGGCGGCATCGTGTGCATCGCCGCATCCAATGGCGGCACCACGTCGCAGGATCTCAAGACCGGCTTCCTGGTCGGCGCCACGCCGCGCCACCAGCAGGTCGCCATCCTCGTGGGCTCGCTGGTGTCGGCACTGCTGCTGGGGCCGATCCTGCTGCGCCTGAACGACACCGCCACGGTGTACGTGCGCGCGGCCGACGTGGCCCCGAGCGGGCTGCGCGTGGACCCCGCGCGACTGGCGAACGCGCCGCACGAGAAGCTCCGCGGTGCGCAGTCTCGCGACGACGGCGCGGACTACCTCGCGTACCACAAGCTGGATGCCGAGGGCGCGCCGGCGGGCAAGTACCTGGTCACGCAGGACGGTGAGGCGCGATGGTACGTGGATCCGGGCATCAACGGCGTGCACACGAAGCGTCCGGACGGCTCCCAGGTCAAGAAGTTCGACGCGCCCAAGGCCACGCTCATGAGCTACATCATCCGCGGCATCCTGGACCGCCAGCTGCCGTGGGGACTGGTGCTGTTCGGCGTCATGATCTCGGTGATGCTCGAGTTGGTCGGCATCCCGTCGCTGGCGTTCGCCGTCGGTGTCTACCTGCCGATCTCGTCGTCCACGCCGATCTTCGTGGGCGGCGTGATCCGCTGGCTGGTGGACCGCGCGCGTCGCAAGGAGATGGCGCACCACGCGCTGTCCGAGGAACAGCACGCCGCCGAAGGCGACAAGAGCCCGGGCGTGCTGATGGCCTCGGGCTACATCGCCGGCGGGGCGATCGCCGGCATCATCATCGCGTTCCTGGCCGGTGTGCTCACCGACTTCGACAACTCCATCGCCACGTGGGCGGGCGGCAATCCGTTCTTCACCGGGGCCAACTCCGACCTGCTGGCGCTGATCCCGTTCGTGGTGATCACGTGGATGCTGTGGGCCGTGGGACGCGAGAAGCTGCTCGCCGGACGCAAGAGCTGAGGGGGATCGCCATGGTGAGTCTCGGAGGGGAGCGCCGGGAGTGAGCGAGCCCGTCCGTGATCGCGCGCTCCCGGCCATCCTGAACGCCGGCGCGATCGCGGGTGCCATGGACCTGGCCGCCGCCTCCACCCAGGCGTTCCTGGCCGGCCGCACCCCCGCGCGCATGCTGCAGGGGATCGCCAGTGGCTGGCTGGGGAAGGCCAGCTTCCAGGCCGGAGGCTGGAGCGTGGCACTCGGCTTCGTCACCCACTTCACGATCGCGACGACGTGGGCGACGGTGTTCTGGTTCGCCAGCCGGCGCTGGCCGGTGCTGGTCCGCCGCGCGTGGGTGAGCGGCGCGATCTACGCGCTGTTGGTGTACGCGGTCATGTACGAGGTCGTGATCCCGCTTTCGGCGATCCATCGCCGGCTCCAGCGCTCGCCGCAGGACCTGCTGGTGGGGCTGCTCATCCATCTCGTGTGCGTGGGCTGGCCGATCGCGCTCACGATCCGTGCGCACACCTCGCGGCGGGACACCAGTTCGGTCTGACCCAGGCGTCCGGCGCCACGGAACCGCGACGATGCGGCTACCGCGCGCGTGCGCTCCCCGCGCTCACGGGCCGGCCGATGCGCTCCCAGCGAACGCCGTTCGAGTAGGACCAGTAGATACCGGCGACGCGGCCGAGCAGATCGCTGGTGGGCACGGGCCCGAAGTGGCGGCTGTCCTGGCTGTTCTCGCGCGCGTCCCCGAGCATGAACACGTGGGCGTCGGGCACCCGATACGGTGGGAAGTTGTCGCGCGTGCTGACGCTTCCGGGCTCCAGGGGCAGCGGCTCGTGCAGCGTGTAGTTCTCCGGCACGGGGATGCCGTTCAGGAGCAACTGGCGATCACGCATCTCCACCGTGTCACCGGACATGGCCACGATGCGCTTGGCGAACAGCTGCCGCCGGTCGCCGGGAAACCGCATCACGACGACATCCCCGTTCCGGAAGTCCCGAGAGCTGCCTCGGACGTCGGCGAGCACGTGGTCGCCCACCAACAGCGTCGGGGCCATGCTGTTACTCGGCAGCCGAAGCGCGCGAGCCAGGAACTCGCGGCCGGCCAGCGTGAGCAGGCTGGCGAGCCCGAGCATCAGGACCAGGATGAACGCGATCGCGCGAGGCTGCGGCGCTCCGGGCGTGCGCCCTCGTGTGTGCACCAGCACGGCCGCGTGCACCGCCGAGACCGCCGAGACGAGCCAGCGGCCGGCCACACACAGGATCGCGGCGAACGCGTTCGGCTCCTGGAGCATGAGCAGGACCGCGGCGAGCGGCAGCAGCACCCAGAGCGCGGCGAACAGGAACCCGGCCCGCCGGTGACCGGCCACGAAGTGGCCGCTGCCGGGGAGCGCGAAGGCGCAGAGCGCGGTGAGCAGCGTCGTCGGGAGGGATCCGGGTGCGTTCATCCATCGCCCCCTTGCTCGCGAGGAACGCAGCAGCGCGCCCCGCGCGTTGTGTCGCGGGCCGTCCGGCGCGACCGGACGGCCCGCCTCTTCAATGTGCTTCGTGCCGGTCGTGCTTGGAGACGATCTTGTCGATCGGGCGGCCCAGGAAGAACAGCACCACGCCCGCGACCACCGCGATCGTCGTCATGAGCTGGAAGAATTGCGCCTTCGGCATGGTCTCGTAGAACGTCCCCAGGTACCCCGTCATGTAGTTGCCGATGAAGTTCGCGAGGTACCACACGCCCATCATCATGGACACCATGCGGATCGGGGCGACCTTGGTGACGAAGGACAGGCCGATCGGCGACAGGTAGAGCTCGCCAAACGTGAAGATCAATGTGCTCCCGACCAGCCACATGACGCTGCGCTTCGTCTCGGGTGTGGCCAGGCCGTTCGCGGCGGCGATCATGACGATGAAGCCGACACCCAGCATGACCAAGCCCATCGCCATCTTGGTGACGCTGGAGGGTTCCTGGTTCCTCAGCGCCTGCCACGCCCACAGGCTCGTCAGCAGCGGCGTGAACATGAAGATCATGAACGGGTTGAATGCCTGGTACCACGTGCTCGGCATCTGCCAGCCGAGGAACATCCAGCTCGTGTTGTGGTCGGCCCAGACTTGCAGTGTATTGCCCTGCTGCTCGTAGACGGCCCAGAACGACGCCACCAGCAGGCAGACGACGGCGATCGCGCCGACGCGCAGCCATTCCTCGCTGGTCATCTTCTGTTTCGGGGGAGCGACCGAGCCCGGCCCCGCATGGGCCGCTGCATCGGCGGCCAATGCCCTGCGCTGCGCGAGCACGTCGGGCGCCAGGTACTTCTGGTTCATGAGGTACCAGATCAGGCCCAGCACCATGCCCACGCCGGCGGCGGCGAATCCGTAGTGCCAGCCGACCTTCTGGCCGAGCGTGCCGCAGATGAGCGGTGCCAGGAACGCGCCCAGGTTCACGCCGACATAGAAGATCGAGAACGCGCGATCGCGACGCTTGTCACCCGGCGGGTAGAGCAGGCCGACCTGCGTGGAGATGTTCGGCTTGAAGCAGCCGTTGCCGGCGATCAGGAAGATGAGTGCGGGGAAGAACAGCGACTCCACCGCCATCAGGAAGTGGCCGATGGCCATGAGCACGCCGCCCACGACGACCGTCTTGCGCTGTCCGAGCAGGCGGTCGGCGATCAGCCCGCCGAGGATCGGCGTGCCGTAGACGAAGCTGGTGTACAGCCCGTAGACCCATGACGACAGCGGCTGTGCGGTCCAGGTGGTGTGGAACAGGGACTGGTACCAGCCGATGACCGTGTTGAAGCCCAGCACCCGCGCGCCGACATCGGGCTGCACGAACAGGTGGTTGAGCATGTAGAGCACCAGCAGCGAACGCATGCCGTAGTACGAGAAGCGCTCCCACATCTCGGTCAGGAACAGGACGAACAGTCCCTTGGGATGCCCGAAGAGCGTCTCTTCGAGCGGGGACTTCGCCGCGGTGGTGGGTGTGGACATCGTCGGGGCCTCCGTGGGCTGGTGGGCAGGCACGAAACGCGCGGCAGCATAGCCGTGGGCCGCGGCCGTGGGAACCAGCAGACGAGAGCGCGCTCTCGGTCCCGCCGCCGGACGCGCCCGGCGGCGGGACCGGCGCGGTGTTTCGTGCGTGCGGCGCGCGGGTGCGGGGGATAGAGTCGTCACGAACGCGGTCCACCCCCACCGGAGACCCCCCATGCCCCCGACCACGACGCAGACCTCGGTGCTCGAGCGCTTCCTGCGCTACGTGCAGATCGACACCACCTCGGACCAGGATTCGGACACCGTTCCGAGCACGGCGAAGCAGCTGGTGCTGCTCGACCTGCTGGTGAAGGAACTCCAGGCGCTCGGACTCTCGGATGCCGAGCGTGACGCGCAGGGCATCGTCATGGCGACGCTGCCGGCCACGTCGTCCAAGAAGGACATCCCGGTGATCGGCTGGCTCGCGCACGTGGACACGTCGCCCGACATGAGTGGGGCGAACGTGAAGCCGATCGTGCACAAGAACTACGACGGCCGTGACCTGGTGCTACCCGACGAGCCGTCGGCGGTGCTGTCACCGCGCGAGGACGCGGACCTGGCGGGCAAGCGCGGCGAGGACATCGTCACCGCGTCGGGCACGACGCTGCTCGGCGCCGATGACAAGTCCGGCGTGGCGGTGGTGATGGCCGCGGTCGAGTACCTGCTCCAGAACCCGAGCATCCCGCATGGCAGGATCCGAGTCGCGTTCACGCCCGACGAGGAGATCGGCCGCGGTGTGCGCCACTTCGATGTGGCGCGCTTCGGGGCGTACTGCGCGTACACGCTCGACGGGGCCGCACTCGGCACGCTCGAGGCCGAGACGTTCAGCGCCGACGCCATGACCGTCACGTTCCAGGGCCGCAACACGCACCCGGGCTTCGCGCACGGCACCATGGTGAATGCCGTCAAGGTCGCGGCCGATTTCGTGAACCGCCTGCCCAAGGACTCGCTCTCGCCCGAGACCACTCAGGAGCGCGAGGGGTTCGTGCACCCGAACGACATGGTCTCGAGCGTGGACCGCACGAGCGTACGGTTCATCATCCGCGACTTCGAGACCGCGGGCCTCGCCGTGAAGGAGGACTTCCTGCGCGAGCTGGCGCGGGAGACCGTGGACGAGTGGCCCGGCTCGAGCGTGACATTCGAGGTGAAGGAGTCTTACCGCAACATGCGCGACGTGCTCGCGAAGCACCCCAAGGTGGTGGACCTCGCGCGCGAAGCCATCCGGCGCACCGGGCTCACGCTGCGGGAGACCCGCATCCGCGGCGGCACGGACGGCTCGATCCTGTCCGAGATGGGCCTGCCGACACCGAACATCTTCACCGGCCAGCACCGGTTCCATTCGCGGCTCGAGTGGATCTCGGTGCAGGACATGGAGAAGTCGGTGCAGGTGTTGGCGCAGCTGGCGCAGCTCTGGGCGGAGGGCTGAGCGCGACGCCTCAGGGCCGGCGGACCGATCCTCTCGCGGTGGCTCCGCCCCGGAGCTAGTCTCGGCGAGGTTCGCGCCCGGATCCCCCGCAGGCCGCGACCGCGTGGAGGATCTCATGGCCGATGATCAAGGGACTGCCACGGTCGAACGTGTCGAGACCTGCGCCGAGTGCGGGAAGCTCCTGAGCTCCGGAGATCGCGTCGAAGCAGGCGGGAAGGTCTTCTGCTCCAGCTGTCACGCGATGCTGCGGGAGCAACTCGCCACCGCCGTGCGCGCGATGTCCGAGGACATCAACTACCCGAGCGCGGCATTCGGTGCGGTGCTGTGCGGGCTCGGCGGTGTGATGGTCTGGTGGGGCGTGACGGTGGTCACCCACTGGTCGCTGGGCATCGTGGCCGTCGGCGTGGGCTGGGCCGCGGGCTGGGGGACGCTGAGATTCTCGGGCGGGAAGCGCTCGCAGTCACTCCAGATGCTCTCGGCCGGCGTGGCCGCGGGATGCTGGGTCCTGGCCAGCTACCTCGTGAACATGACGTTCATCAACAAGTCCCTGGCCGAAGCCAATGAGACCTTCCGCGTGCCGTTCCCGCCGGTGTCCCTCGAGATGTTCGTGGACGTCATGAAGTCGGGCTTCGGCATCATGGACGTGGTCTTCCTCGCCATCATGGTGTGGGAGGCCTGGAAGTTCCCTCGCCCCATCGCGCTGCCGCAGGGCCCGCCCGCATGAGTGGTCAGCCACCCGACGATGCAGCGCGTCGCGCGGAGAACCTGCGCGCGGTGTTGGAGGGGATCACCCAGCCGGCCAAGCCCGAGTCTGCGAGACCGGGCGAATCGTCCGCGACACCGGCCCCGGCAGGCGAGAAACATACTCGCGGCCGATGGGGACTGCTCGGCACTCTGGGTGTCGGCGCGTTGTTTCTGCTCGGGAAGCTCAAGTTCCTGGGCATGTTCGCGAGCGTGCTCAAGCTCAAGACGCTGGCCACCATGCTGCTCTCGATCGCGGTCTATGCGACGGAGTGGGGCTGGGCATTCGCCGCCGGGTTCGTGGTGTTGATCCTCATCCACGAGGCGGGACACGCGGTGGCGATGCAGATGGAGGGCATCCCCGCGTCAGCACCCGTGTTCATCCCGTTCGTGGGCGCGTTCATCGCGATGCGCGGCCGCCCGCGCGACGCCTACGTCGAAGCCAAGGTCGCCATCGGCGGACCGCTGCTCGGCTCGCTGGCCGCATGGGCGACGCTGGCGGCGGGCTTGTGGACGGAGCAACGCTTGCTGATCGCACTGGGCCACGTCGGGGTGCTGCTCAACCTGTTCAATCTCATCCCGGTCTCGCCGCTCGATGGCGGACGCATCGCCGGTGTGTTCACACGGCCGTTCTGGATCGCGGGCTACGCGATCGGGATCGCGGCCACCCTCCTCACGCGATCCGGGATCCTGCTGCTCGTCATGCTCGTGGGGCTCATCACGCTCTGGCAGCGGCTCCGCCATCCGGTTCCCGGATACCACGACGTGCCGAGCGGGCGCCGGCTGGCGATGGGGCTCGCCTACCTCGGCCTGGCGGCGGCGCTGTGGCTGACGCTTCCGCTCGGGGCGGCGCCGGAGCCCAGCCCGTGATCGCGCGTCGGCCGCGCGGCTAGACCGCGAACTTGAACAGCATCACGTCGCCGTCGGCCACGACGTACTCCTTGCCTTCCATGCGGTACACGCCCTCGGCACGTGCTGCCGCGATGGAGCCGCAGCGGATCAGCTCGTCGTAGGCGACGGTCTCCGCCTTGATGAACCCGCGCTCGAAGTCGCTGTGGATGACACCGGCCGCCTTGGGGGCCGTGTCGCCCGCGTGGATGGTCCACGCCCGCACTTCCTTCTCGCCGGCGGTGAAGTACGTGCGCAGGCCCAGCAGGTGGTAGGTCGCACGGATCAGCGCGCCCACGCCGCTCTCGTCCACGCCCAGTTCCTTCAGGAACTCGGTGGCTTCCTCCGGCGACAGGTCCACGAGGTCGCTCTCCAACTGAGCACTGATCACAACCGCCTCGCAGCTCAGGTGCGTGTTCACGTAGTCCTGCACCTGCTTCACGTAGGGGTTCTCGTCGCCATGCGACAGCTCGCCCTCGCGCACGTTGCACGCGAACAGCGTCGGCTTGTCGGAGAGCAGGTAGAACGTGGCGGCGATGGCGCGCTCCTCTGGCGTGAGGTCCACGGTCAGGGCCGGCTTGCCGGTGCCTAAGGCGGCCTCGAGCTTCGCCAGCACGGCCTCCTCGGCCACGGCGGTCTTGTCGCCGCGCTTCACGTCCTTCGAGACACGCTCGCGACGGCGGGTCACGGTATCGAAGTCGGCGAGCATCAGCTCGGTGTTCACCACCTCGATGTCGCGCACCGGCTCCACCGTGCCCGAGACGTGGTGGATGTCGGCGTCCTCGAAGCAGCGCACCACCTGCACGATGGCGTCCACCTCGCGGATGTGGCTCAGGAACTTGTTGCCGAGCCCCTCGCCCTGGCTCGCGCCCTTCACCAGGCCGGCGATGTCCACGAACTCGATCGCGGCCGGGATCACCACGTTCGTCTTGGCGATCTTCTGGAGCACGAACAAGCGGGCGTCCGGGACCGTCACCATGCCGACGTTGGGGTCGATGGTGCAGAACGGGTAGTTGGCCGCCTCGGCCTTGCGCGTGCGGGTGACGGCGTTGAACAGCGTGGACTTGCCCACATTGGGCAGACCGACGATTCCGGCTCTCAGCATGAGGTCAGGGCTCTTTCAGCAGGGGGATGGCCCGGGCGGGCACATGATGGAAGGGGCGAGAGAGGATACCGGAAGGCACGACCCGCCGTGAAGTCCGACGCGCCACCCTTACAGCGGGTACTGCCAGAGCCCTGCCGTGTTGGTCCCGGCCAAGTACGAGCCGCCGCTCGTGCACAGGCTGTAGATGAACGGGTCCGACGGTTGGGTCGGGTCCTGCACCCACGTGAGCCCAGCATCGGTCGAGCGGTACACGCCGGTGAAGAACGTCCCCGCCAGCACCGTCGAGCCATTGGCCGTGAGCGCACGGATGCCCGCGTCCGCCGGCTGCGTCGTGGCCGGCGCCCAGGTCACACCGTCATCGGTGGAGCGGAACACGCCACCGGCCGTGCCGGCGATGAACGTCGTCCCGCTGGCGGTCAGGGCTCGGACCGCCAGGTTCGCAGGCTGTGTCGTGGCCGCGAACCAGTTGTCACCCCCGTCGGTGGAACGGAACACCCCGCCGCCCGACCCGGCCAGCATCGTCGAGCCGCTGGCGACGAGCGCGACGGTCTGCGAGATCGTCGGCTGCGTTGTGGAGGGCACCCAACGAAGGCCGCCGTCCACGGAGCGGAATACACCGAGATCCGTCCCCGCCACCGCGACCAGCCCGCTCCACGCGAGACTATGAATGGTCAGGTTCGTCGGCTGCGTGATCGCCGCAATCCAACTGAGACCGCCATCGGTGGAGCGGAACACGCCTGCGCCGGAGGTGCCCGCCAGCCAGGTGCTGCCGTCCGTGGAGAGTGCGGTGATGATCCGGTCGGACGGCTGCGTGACCGCCGCGATCCAGCTGCCGCCACCATCGGTGGAGCGGAAGACGCCGTTGCGCGTGCCCGCCATCCGCACGAAGCCGCTCGAGGCGAGGCAGATGACCGCGGCGTTCTCCGGCTGTGTGGCGACCGCACTCCAGTCGAGACCCTGGTTCGTGGAGGCCAGCACCCCGCCGAGTGTTCCCGCCCACAGGGTCTTGGCGTCGGCGACGAGCGAGTAGACCGGCCCCGATGCGGGCTGAGTCGTGGCCGAGGCCCAGTGGATGCCGCCGTCCGTGGAACGGAACACGCCGGCACTCCACGTTCCCGCGAGCAGGGTCGAACCACTCGCATCGAGCGAGTGCACGCTGAGATCGGACGGCTGCGTCGTCGCCGCGGTCCACGTGGATCCCCCGTTCGTGGAGCGGAACACGCCACTCGGGGTCCCGACCAGGACCAGGGCTCCGCGCGCGGCGAGTGCCAGGATCCGCAGATCTGTCGGTTGCGTCACGGTGGGGAGCCAGGTGCGGCCGTCGTCGGGAGAGATGAACACACCACCACCATCGGTCCCGGCGAGGAACGACATGCCGCTGACGGCGAGCGAAAAGATCGTCGTGTTCGCGGGCTGCGTGCTGGCGGCGGCCCAGGTGACGCCACCGTCGGTGGAACGGAACACGCCACCCGAACTTCCGGCGAGCACGATCGAGCCGCTGCTCGCGAGGGAGAGGACCTGGAGGACCGAAGGCTGCACGCTGGCCGGCACCCAGTGGATGCCGCCGTCGGTGGAGCGCACCACACCACCGAATGAGCCGGCCACCACGAGACTGCCGTTGGCCGTGAAGGACGTGATGTGATCGTGGCCCAAAGGCAACTCGGCGGGCGTCCAATTGTCCCCGCCATCCGTGGAGCGGAACACGCCACCCCCGAATGTCCCGGCCAGCAGGGCCTTGCCGCTGGAGATCACCACGGTCCGCAATCCGACGGCCGGCAGCCCGGCGGACGTGCGCGTCCACTGAGTGTTCGCGCCACTGCCCGGGCCGGTCACGGTGTCCTCGCTGCAGCCGAACAGACCGGCCACGGACAGGCACACCAGGGTGGCGGTGAGTCGCTTCGCCGGCGTTCCGCTCCTACCCGATGCCACGGGTCCTCCCTCGCCAAAGTGCCCTGCCGAGCCGGTTGTGCGACCAAGCGCAGCCAGCCTCCGGCGCGGCCCTCGCGTTCGGAGATCCACGTCGAGCATCGGCCAGCGTCTCGCGAGCCGTACCCCTGGATCCCTTCCCGTTTCCACAGCCTACCGGTCTGCGGCTGGCCGTAAGAAGGGCGGAGTTCGGGTGGCACACGCGTTCCGCGCGCTACTCCGGGCCGCGTTCGTCGGGCGAACCCCGCCCTTGGTCGCCGGTCGAGTGGCGCTGGCGCGCCCGTGGGTCCATCGTCCCCCGCCTGCGGCATGGGGCCGCGATGGAGGTCACATGCGCCGCAACGGGGTCGGATTCATCGCATTCGCGATCGTGCTCACCGCCAGCCTGTCGCTGTTCTCGTTCGTCGAGGCCCAGCCTCCGGGCGGCGCTGCTCCCGGGGCGCCTCCGCCGCAGGGTGGCCCACCGCAGGGCGGTCGCCCTCAAGGCCCGCCGCCGGCGCCGGTGGACTCGTTCGTGGCCGAGCGCGACAGCCTGGTGCAGGACCTGCTCGCGAATCGCTATAAGGGCCGCGAAGCCGCGCCGGCCGAGAGCGTGTTCAAGAACATCAAGATCCTGAAGGGCGCAACCGTGGAGCAGACGCTGCGGCGGATGAACGCGTACGGACGTTCGCTCGGCGTGAGCTGCAAGCACTGCCACGTGCTCGGGCACTGGGACGACGAGGACAAGAACACGAAGCAGATCGCCCGCGACATGATGATGATGACGGGAAGGATCAACGATGAACTGCTCCCGGCCATCAAGAACATCAAGAGCGAGCATCCCGGCGTGAACTGCGGCACCTGCCACGGTGGCCGCGCGCGTCCGGGGTTCGGGCCCATGCAGGCTGCGCGTGGTGCGGCGGCCCCGGGAACGCGCCTGCTGCGCCGCCGCCCCCCGGCGTGAAGCGCTGAGCCCGGCGGTCTTCGACAGAGAGCACTCGGACAGCACTCGTGCGCACGCGGGCTCGTCCCGCGTGCGCATCGTATTCCCCGGGGCTATGGTGGCACGATTCCCGGCCGGATCCGCCTCGCGCCCCCGGAGCACCGCATGATCCTCGACCCGCGCACGACGCCCACCACCGACGTGTACCGTTTCATCGTCTCGGCGGTGGTGCCGCGGCCGATCGCGCTGGTGTCCTCGATCGGTGCCGACGGGGGCACGAACGTGGCGCCGTTCTCGTACTTCAATGCCATCGCCAGCGCGCCCCCGCTCGTCGGCATCGCCATCAGCGACCGCGCGGGCGATCCCAAGGACACGCTGCGCAACATCCGGGACACGCACGAGTTCGTGGTGAACGTCGTGAGCGAGGCGATCCTGGACGCTATGGTGCGCACGGCGGGCGAGTGGCCGCGCGGAACGAGCGAGTTCGGGCTGGCCGGATTCACGCCGGCGCCGAGCGAGCGCGTGCGTCCGCCCTATGTCGCCGAATCCCCGCTCCAACTCGAGTGCCTCCTCCACCGCGAGATCCCGCTCGGGAACAGCATCCTGGTGGTGGGCGAGGTGGTGCTGGCGCGCGTGCGTGACGAGATGCTCACCGACGGCCGCGTGGACCCTGCGAAGCTCGCCCCCGTGGGCCGGCTGGGGGGTGAGTTCTACGCGCCGCTCGGGCCCGTCCTCCGGCGCTCGCGCCCCAAAGTTTCGCGCGCAACCGGCGAGGACGCAGGGTAGACTCGCGCGCCATGAACCCCCCACGTCTGCACGCATTCGCGCTCGGCTTCGCGGCCGTACTGCTGCTCGCCGGTGTGGCGCCCGCGGCGCCAGCACCGCCGCCTGCGACCGAGGATTTTCTCGACCGCCACGCCGCCACTCGCGGCTTCCGCTCCGGCCAGCCCGAGGCGATCGCGCTCCCGCCGGGAGGCAGCGAGGTGCTGTTCCTGCGTTCGGGCCCGCGCGACCGCGTGCAGTCGCTGTGGTCGTACGACGTCGCGAGTGCCAGCGAACGCGAGGTGCTGACCGGTGCGCGCCTGCTCGGCGGTGCCGATGAGACGCTGTCGCCCGAAGAGCGCGCGCGCCGCGAGCGACTGCGACTCACCGCGCGAGGTCTGTCGTCGTTCCAGCTTTCGAAGGACGGCAAGCAGCTGCTGGTGCCGTACTCGGGCCGGCTGTTCGTCGTCTCGCGCCCGGGCTACGAACCGCGCGAAGTGGGAGCCAAGGGGCTGCCGGCGGCCGACGACCCGCGGTTGTCGGGCGACGGCACGCAGGTCGCATTGGTGCGCGCGGGCGAGCTGCGTGTGCTCGACCTCGCCTCGGGTGCCGAGCGCGTGATCGCGAAGCCAGAAAGCGCGGGTGTGATGTGGGGGCTTCCCGAGTTCGTCGCCCAGGAGGAGATGGACCGCTTCGAGGGCCACTGGTGGTCCCCCGACTCGCGATGGTTGCTGGCCCAGCGCACGGACCACGCGGGCCTGGAGCGGCTGCGCATCATGGATCCGTTCAATCCCACGAGTGAACCCGAGGCGAATCCGTATCCGCGTCCCGGCATGCGCAACGCGGACGTGCGACTGGCGATATTCCCCGCGGCAGGCGGTACCCCGGTGTGGGTGCAGTGGGATCGCGAGGCCTACCCGTACCTGTGTCGTGTGGCGTGGCCGGAGGCGGGCCCGCTCACGATCTACGTGATGGACCGCCGCCAGCAGCAGGCCTCGCTCTTGAGCGTGGACCCGGCCACGGGCAGGACCGCGCCGCTGCTGGGCGAGCGCGATGCGCTGTGGATCAACCTGCCGACCGGCGTGCCGCACTGGCTCGCGAGTGGCAAGAGTTTCCTGTGGATCAGCGAGCGCGACGACAAAGGCCCCACGCTCGAGCTCCAGTTCGCGGATGCGACCAGCCGTAACCTCACGCCGCCCGGCCTGCGCGTGCGCGAGCTCTACAGTGTGGACGAGACGCGCAAGGTGGCCTACGTGCTGGCGAGCACCGAACCCAGCGAAGCACAACTCTGGCGCGTGGACCTGGCGAAGCCCTGGAAGGCGAAGCGGGTGGCCGAGGGCCGCGGCGTCGAGAGCGCGGAGTTCGCACGCGACGGGAACCTGCGCGTTCGCATGCTGGCCCCCGAGCACGGCGCCAAGCACTGGTGGGTCGAGGACGCGGCCGGCAAGCTCAAAGGCGAGCTGCGCTCGGTGGCCGAGGAGCCGGGCTTCGAGCCCAACGTGCAATGGCTGAACGTGGG
>Ga0075419_10000441_pt1 | contig 25735 bp, 24 predicted proteins | sample SoiMetdeltSBSDD3_FD_76900 | JGI IMG/M metagenome (GOLD analysis project Ga0075419, IMG submission 76900) | Bulk soil microbial communities from a Populus tree surrounding site in Tennessee, USA - Soil MetaG P. deltoides SBSDD3 | ecosystem: Environmental > Terrestrial > Soil > Tree plantation... | reverse complement strand
CTCCGACCGCGTGATCGGCGGGGCATTGGGCTCGACGGGAATCAGCCGCATCGACGTGAAAGGCACGGCGACGAGCATTGCCGCCGAGCCAATGGCAGCCTGCAGGCGAAGCGGCACGATGCCGCGCGAGCGTTGGGAGTCCAGCATGGCAGTGAACCTCTTATCGAGTCGTGTGGTGCCCTCGAGTGGCAGGACAACTGTTCGGCGTTGCCGGGGCGGTAGTCATCTCCGTGGGAGCGAATACCGGGAGGATGGCCGGGAGCAGGACCCCGGACGCACGCTGTCTCCAGTCAGGCATACTCGGGCCTCACGATGCGGCCAACCGCCTTGATGAAGTCGGCCCAGACCCGCCGGTGCGCCGCCAGGGCCTTCCGTCCCGCCGGGGTGAGCCGGTAGAAGCGCCGGCGCCGTTCCCCCGCGGTCTCGACCCAGCGCCCCTGCACCCAGCCCTTGCTCTCCAGGCGGTAGAGCAGGGGATAGAGGGACGCGACGTTGAAGCGGATGGTGCCCCGGGAGCGGGCCTCGATCAGCCGGGAGAGCTGGTAGCCGTGGCGGGCTTCGGCCTCGAGGAGGGAGAGGATGAGCAGCTCGGCGCTGCCCTTTTTGAGCTCGTTGCGCTGCATAGCAGGGCTCGCGATATGTATGACTACAACATATTTTGGCGCGACACATGGCAATCGTCAAGACAAGCCTCGCCGGACCATTGAGGATCCGGCGGCGCCTCCGCGTGGCAGGCAGCACCCGCCTACCGGACACCGGTGCGGCGGGGCATTCCAGAGCTTCCCGGGATCGAGCTTGCCGTCGCGCCAACGGGCGGCCACCCGTCGGGGCGGCTCGTCCATGACCTCGGTAGTGAGACGGCAACCTTTGCGCCCGCGTGCCTGGAGGGCAAGTGGTCCGCACATCCAGCGGAAGTGGCACAGCGGTAGTTGCGCGGCGATATTGCGGAACAACGCCTCCTCCCTGGAGGCGGTACCGCCTTCCAAGGATCAGTCATGAGAGCCTGCATTACCGGCAGTTTGGCGCTCCTTCTCCTGGGTTTCCGCGGCGTCGACGCTCAGCAAGCGTCACGGCTCACGGTCGGGACACCCGTGCGGGCGACGCTGGCGGCGGACAGTACGCTCCGATACGAACTGACCTTGCCCAAGAGCCACTTCGTCGCCGGCCGGGTGGAGCAGGACGGCGTGGATGCCACGGTGACGATCACGGGCCCGGCCGGCAAGCGTGTGCTTCGGGCGACGCGCGTCGGGCGAGGCGGCCCGGAGGCGTTTGCCTTCGCGACCGATTCGGCGGGGCGGTACCTGATCGAGGTGACGCCGGCGACCAAGGGCAAAGGCGGCGCCGTGCGGGTGCAGCTCACGCGGTCCGAGCCGGTGGCGACCACGCCGGAAGGGAAGGTGGACCAGGCCGCCGCACAGTTGTACAAGGACACTCCAGGAGCCGTCGTCGGAGTGATCAAGGGCGGCAAGCTGGCGTTCGTGAAGGGGTATGGCGCCGCGGATCTGACGTACGGGATGCCGTTTACGCCGGAGACGCCGACGAATATCGGCTCCTCCACGAAGCAGTTCACCGGCTTCGCCCTCGCACTGCTGGCGTCGCGAGGCAAGCTGTCGCTCGACGACGACGTGCGGAAGCACATTCCCGAGCTGAAGGATTTTGGCAAGACGATCACGTTGCGGCATCTGCTGTCCCACACCACCGGCTACCGCGAGTTCATCAACACGCTGATCATCGAGGGGCGGCAGGTGCTGGAGGGCGATTATATCGCCCCGGACGAAGTCATCAAGGTGATCAACCGGCAGCCGGCGCTGCAGAATGAGCCGGGTGCGGAGTTCAACTACAACAATTCGGCCTTCAGTCTGGCGACCATCGTGGTGGAGCGAGTCACCGGCCGCACGTTCCCGGAGTTCATGCGCGAGGAGGTGTTCCTGCCCCTGGGCATGACCAAGACCTGGGTGCGCGCGAATCCGGGTCAGATCATCCCCGGCCGCTCGATCGGCTACATCGCGGGAGAGGGTGGCTTCCGCGAAGTGCGCGATCTGTACGGCTCGGCAGGCGCCGGCGGCATCTATACGACGCCGGGCGACGTCGCAAAGTGGATGCGCAATTTCAAGACCGCGGAGCTGGGCGGGCCGGAGGTGATCTGGGAGCTGACCACCTCGTTCGTGCTGAATAGCGGGGCGCTGTCGAACTACGGCAAGGGAATGTTCCTCGACACAACCCGCGGCCTACGGCGGTGGCAGCACGGCGGCAACGATGTCGCGCACAGCTCCACGTTCGTCTATTACCCCGATCTTGATGCCGGTTACGTGGTGTTCAGCAACTATCAGGGTGTCCCGGGAGGGATTGCCGGCGTTGTGGCGGATGCCTTCTTTGGTGAGCACATGAAGGCGGCCCAGCGCCCGGTCGCGGCCGCGAACGCGACGTCGGGCGTCGAGGTACCCACGGCGACGCTGCGGCGCTATGCCGGCAAATACGAGATGACGACGCTCGGCGGACTGCTCGTGACGGTGGAACTACAGGCCGGCCAGCTGCGGCTCCAGCTGCCGGGCCAGCCGGCCCTGCCGCTCCGCGCGACGTCGACGACATCCTTCGACGTGGAGGGGGCCCCGGCGCGGATCGTATTCAACCCGGCAGAGAACGGTGCGGTGGAGGGCATCACCTTTCATCAGGATGGCGCCCAGCATCCCGGCAAACGCGTCGTAGAAAAAGTGGCGGCGGTGGACCTCACCCATTACGCGGGCCGCTACTTCAGCGAAGAGATGGAGACATTCTACGACCTGAGTGTCGAGAACGGGCAGCTCGTGATCCGCCACCGGCGTTTTGGCCCGGTCACGCTGACCCATACCAGTGGCGACAGCTTCTCGGCGACGTTGCCGGTGAGCCAGGTCGTCTTCCGCCGTGATGCGCAGGGCAGCGTGACGGGGTTCGAGGCCGGCAACGGGAGGGCGCGCGGCATCCTGTTTCAGAAGGTCGTCCGCTAGGGAGATTGCCCTGACGTTCTTGCCATCGTGAGTGGCTCGGCACGAGCTTCCTCACCCCTGCGCCACGCGCTCGATCAGCGTCCCGAGATTCGAAAGAAACACCGCGAGCGATGAAGAACGGTTTGTCTTGAGGTAGCCGACGACCAGGTCGATGGTCGGTACCTCGCCCTGAAGCGGCCGGGCGACCAGCGTCGCGGGTAGGAGCTTCTCCATGTAGGCGGGAGCGAGCCCCACTCCGCCGGTCGATGCAATCAGGGAAATGGCCATCGCAAGATTGTCGACGTCATGGTCCGGAGTGATCGCGACGCCCGAACGCCTCAGGTAGTCGTCCACGATCCCGCGCAGCACCGGCGCCACCGGACCAGTGCCGATGAAGGTCTCGCCCACCAGGGCCTGGGGCCGAATCGCTGGTTGCGCCGCGAGGTGGTGGTCGCTCGGCAGGACAACGACGATAGGTTCCCGGCGAACGACTCTATACTCGAGATGTGGAGGACTGGATTCGGCGCGCATGAAGGCGAGATCGAGCTTGCCGCGGGAAACCTCTTCGGCGAGCGCGGGAGAAATCATGCTCGTCACGGCAATGTCGACGTCCGGCAAGGTGTCTCGAACGATGCGCATGACTTCCGGGAGCCAGTTCATCTCCTGGCCGGTCAGGAAGCCGATCGCGAGGGAGCCCTTGGCGGCCTTCCCGGCCCGCCGCGCCGCCTCGCGCGCCGAGTCGGCCTGCGCGAGAGCCTGCCGGGCATATTCGAGGAATACCGAGCCGGCGTCCGTCAGCTCGACGCCATGCGGAGTCCGGCGGAGCAGGGGGACGCCGACCTCGTGTTCCAGGTCGCGGATCTGGCGGCTCAGCGATGGCTGAGCGGTATGCAATCTCCGCTCGGCGGCCAGCGTGAGGCTCCCCTCTTCCGCCACGGCCACGAAATAGCGCAGGTGCCGCAGCTCCATCCCCGCCATGCCTCCCAGGTATGGGGCAGAGCTTACAAAGTCTTTGCCTCGAGCGCCAGCACGCCCCGATGTTGCGGGTCCACTTCTCAAGGGAGACAGCATGAAGGACGCTCAGAGGCATGCGCAGCCGCGCATCGTGCTGGTGCATGGCGGGTTCGTCGATGGCTCGGGGTGGCAGGGGGTCTACGAAGCCCTCCGCCGGGACGGCTATGACGTGGCCATTGTCCAGAATCCGACCATCTCGCTCGAGGGGGACGTGGCCGCAACCAGACGAGTGCTCTCGGCGCAGCCGGGTCCCGCAATCCTGGTCGGGCACTCGTACGGTGGGGTGGTCATCACCGAGGCCGGCAACCATCCGACCGTCGCCGGGCTCGTCTATATCGCGGCGTTCGTGCCGGACCGGGGTGAGTCGGTGGCCGCGCTCATCAAGGATCCGCCTCCGGGCGCGCCGGTTCCCCCAATCGTGCCAGGCGAGGACGGGTATCTCCTGCTCGAGAAGAGCAAGTTTGCCGCTTCGTTCGCGGCCGACGTGGCCCCGGACCTGGCGGCGTTCATGGCGGACGCGCAGGTGCCGTGGGGAGTCGCGGCGCTGACCGGCGCGGTCGGCGACCCGGCGTGGCAACACAAGCCTACCTGGTGCCTGGTTGCGACGGATGACCGGATGATCCCTCCGCCGGCGCAACGCATGATGGCGGCGCGGGCGGGCGCGACTGTGGTCGAAGTTCCCGGCAGTCACGCCGTGTACGTCTCACAGCCGAAAGCCGTGGCCGACCTGATCGCCCGGGCCGCCCGGGAAGCCATGGCGGAGCCGGCGAACGTCTAGGCCGCTGTGCCGACAGGAGGTGATCAACGTGCCAACCACTCTCCGCGTGAATGACACGGTCCACGACCTTGCGCTGGACTCCCGCGTGACGCTGCTGGACGCGCTTCGCGAGGGGCTTGGTCTGACCGGCACGAAAAAGGGGTGCGATCAGGGGGCATGCGGCGCCTGCACGGTGATCCTCGACGGAGCGCGGGTTTTGTCCTGTCTGACGCTTGCGGCGGCCTGCGAGGGCCGGCACGTCGTCACCATCGAAGGCCTCGCCAACGGTGATGAGCTGCACCCGATGCAGGCCGCTTTCCTGCACTGCGATGGCTTCCAGTGCGGCTACTGCACGCCCGGTCAGATTCTCTCGGCCGTGTGCGCAGTGCAGGAGGTGCAGGCCGGGGTACCGAGTCATGTCACCGGCAACGTTCGCCAAATGGTGGACGCGGCGACGTTGACAGACGAGGAAATTCGCGAACGGATGAGCGGCAACCTGTGTCGGTGTGGCGCCTATGCAAACATCGTGGCCGCGGTGAGGAGCGTACTCGCCGCCGAGGTGCGCTCATGAGGGCCATCACCTACGAACGCGCGGTCGGCGCGACGGATGCGGCGAGGGCGGTGGCCACCCGCCCCGGCGCGATGTTCCTGGCCGGCGGCACGACGCTGGTCGACCTGATGAAGATCGATGTGCTGACGCCGGACACCGTGGTCGATGTAAGGCCGCTCGGGTTGTCGAGCATCGACGTATCGGACGAAGCGATCGCAATCGGTGCGGCCGTATCCAACAGTCAGCTGGCGTGGCACCCTGTGGTGCGCGATCGCTTCCCGGTGCTCGCGGAAGCGCTCCTCTCGGGCGCCACCACCCAGATCCGCAACATGGCGACCGTCGCGGGCAACCTTCTCCAGCGGACCCGCTGTCCCTATTTCCGGGACGTGCACGCGTCCTGCAACCGGAGACAGCCGGGTTCCGGCTGTGATGCGCTCACGGGCTTCAACCGTGGCCACGCGGTGCTGGGCGTCAGTGAACAGTGTATTGCCACCCATCCATCCGATATGTGCGTGGCCTTGGTCGTCCTCGATGCGGAGGTCCGTACGCTGCTGCCGGATGGCACCACGCGCTCGATTCCGTTCGGCGACGTCCACCGTTCCCCCGGCGACACGCCGCACCTCGAGGTGGCGTTGGAGCACGGTGAGCTGATTACCCATGTCGTCATTCCCAGCCTGCCGGCGGCGCGGCGCTCCCGTTATCTCAAGGTGAGGGACCGGGCGAGCTACGAGTTCGCGCTGGCGTCGGCGGCCGTCGTCCTCGATCTCGATGGCGACACCATCCGGGCGGCGCGGCTGGGATTGGGTGGGGTCGCGACCAGGCCATGGCGCGCGGCCGAGGCCGAGCGGAGCCTCGCGGGCCGGTCGGCGAGTGACGAAGCGTTTCGCGACGCAGCCGAGCTCGCGCTGGCCGGGGCCAGCGCACGGGAGCACAATCACTTCAAGATCGAGCTGGCAAAACGCACCATTGTGCGCGCGTTTGCCGCCGCGAGAGAGGCGACGCCATGACTGCAGCGGCTATTGCCGAAGTCGTCGGCACCCCGCGCGACCGGGTCGATGGGCGCCTCAAGGTGATGGGTGCCGCCCGGTACCCGATCGACGTCACACTTCCCGGTCTGGCCCATGCGGCGCTGGTACAAAGCACCGTGGTGAGCGGGCGCATCAGGCAAATCTCGGTGGGCGCGGCTGAGCGGGCGCCAGAAGTGCTGGCCGTCATCACGCATCTCAATGCGCCGGTGCTGGCGCGGGGCCCGGTCAACGAGCTTGGCAGTCCGTCGCCGCTGCCACCATTTCAAAGCGATGTCGTGCTGCACTACGGCCAACACGTGGCGATGGTCGTCGCCGAGACGAGAGAGCAGGCGCAGGCGGCGGCCGCGCTGATCGAGGTCACCTACCAGCCGGACACGCCGGTGCTCTCTTACGACGACCCCCGAGCCGTCCGGGTGTCCCATGCATGGACGCCCGATTACGTGCGCGGGGACGTGGCCCGCGCCCTCGCGGCCGCCGACGTGCAGGTCAAGGCCACCTATACCACGGCCGAAAACACCAACAATCCGATTGGCCTGTTTGCCACCGTGGCGGTCTGGGACGGCGATGCGCTGACGGTCCATGACACGACCCAGTGGCCGCAGAACGTGCGCGACACGCTGGCCGTCACGTTCGGCGTCAATCCGAGCGGCGTCCGCGTCCTGGCGCCGTTCGTGGGCGGCGGGTTCGGGGCAGGGCTGCGCGTCTGGCCGCATGTGCCGCTCGCGGCGCTTGCCGCGCGGGTCACCAAACGGCCGGTGAAGCTGGTGCTGACCCGCGCCCAGATGTTCACTTCGATCGGCCATCGGCCCGGCAGCATTCAGCAGCTATCGCTCGGGGCGAGCGGGGACGGACAGCTCGCCGCCATCGAGCATGTCTCGACCTCGTCGCTCGGCATGTCGGACGAGATGATCAATCTGATCACGACCGGGACGATCGATGCCTACGCGTGCCCCAATCTCTCCACCCGGGCGACTCAGGTTCGCCGGAGCATTCCGACCCCGGGCTGGATGCGTGCACCCGGTGAAGCCGAGGGCTCCTTCGCGCTGGAGTCGGCGATCGATGAGCTCTCCTATGCCGTGGGGATCGATCCGGTCGCGTTTCGGGTGAAGAACCATGCGCACGTGCATCCGGAGAGTAGGCTGCCCTGGTCCAGCAATGCGCTGCTCGACTGCTATCGGCAGGGGGCCGAGCGCTTCGGGTGGTCGGCGCGCAATCCGAAGCCCCGGTCCATGCGGAACGGCGGGCAGCTGGTCGGCTACGGCATGGGACGCGCGGCGCTGTTCGCGTATCAGCCAGCATGCAGAGCCATCGCCTCGATCCGGCGGGATGGAACGGTCAGCGTCCAGAGCGCCGCAACCGATATCGGGTGCGGCACCTACACCGTGATGACCATGCTCGTCGCGGATTGTCTGGGCGTGCCGGTCGAGCGCATCCGGTTCGAGCTGGGTGACAGCGCCATGCCGATGGCGCCGCAGCAAGGTGGATCCGGCCTGACGGGTGCGCTCGGCAACGCCGTCCACGCGGCCTGCATCGATCTCGTCCGGGCATTCCTGACCCGCGTCGGCGGCGACGAGGCGTCTCCGCTCCGGGGATGCCGCCTGGAAGACATCACCGTGCGCGACGGCGGCATCCAGGTCACCGGCGATCCGGCGCGCTTCGAAACCTATGCCGACATTCTCGCCCGGCACGGTCTGAACGAGATCACCACGGAAGCGGAGAGTGCCCCGCCCGGGGAGACGCCGTCGGCCACGATGGTACCACGGGGAGGCCGCTTCGTTCCCTTCACGGCGCCATCGACCGGCGGCCGGGTGCACGCCGGCGGGTTTGCCGCGCACTTCGTCGAGGTGCACGTCGATCCCGATCTCGGAACAATCCGCGTCGCGCGCGTCGTATCCGCGGTCGACGGCGGCCGGATCCTCAACCCCAAGACAGCCCGCAGTCAGATCATCGGCGGCATCGTCGGTGGTATCGGCATGGCATTGCTGGAGGAGACCGTGTCGGATCGCACCGGCCGGGTGGTGACGACCTCGCTGGCCGACTACGTCGTGGCGGCGAACGCGGACGTGCGCGATATCGATGTGTTGTTCGTCGGACAACCCGATCCCATGACGCCGATCGGAACCAAGGGAATCGGGGAACTCTCCATCATGGGGCTGGTGGCGGCGATCGCCAACGCGGTGTATCACGCGACGGGCACGCGGGTCCGCTCGTTGCCCATCTCAATCGAGAAAGTGCTGGGTCACTCATGAGCACACCGGCGAACTTCAACGGCGCCAAGCCGATCATCGAGCCGCCGCGAGCTCCTTCCGCAACGCGGGGGCGACATGAGTGCCCAGCATCTCGATCGCGCCCATGAGCTTCGCATGGGGCAACGACGACGCATTCATCTGGAAGGTCACCCGCGCGATCCCGCCCAGGGCTGCGTGGTGCCGGAGCACTTTCTCGACCACCTCGTCCGGCTCCCCGATCAGGAGCGCCCCATACGGCCCGAGCTGGGCATCGAAGCGCGACCGGGTCATGGGTCCCCAGCCCCGCTCCTCGGCCACGGTGGCGATCGCCTTCGCGAAGCCGGGATAGAAGTCGTCCGCTGCTTCCTGCTTCGATGCCGCCACGTATCCCAGAGAATGCACTCCCACCTTGAGCTTCTCGCGCGGGTGCCCGAAGCGCTCCGCCGTTTCGTAATAGAGGTCGATCAGCGGCTTGAACCGGCGGGTCTCGCCACCGATGATGGCCACCATCAGCGGGAGGCCGAGCGCGCCGGCCCGGGCAAACGACTTCGGCGTGCCGCCGACACCGACCCAGACCGGCAGCGGGTTTTGTACCGGGCGGGGGTACACGCCTTGCCCCGTAAGCGGCGGCCGAAAGCGCCCCGACCAGGTGACCGCCTCGTGCTCCCGCAGAGTGAGCAACAGGTCGAGGTGGTCCTCGAACAGCGCGTCGTAGTCGTCGAGTGACAGGCCGAACAGGGGAAAGGCATCGATGAACGAGCCCCGGCCGACTACCAGCTCGGCCCGCCCGTTGGAGAGCAGGTCCACCGTGGCGAATTGCTGGAAGAGCCGGACCGGATCGATGGCGCTCAACACCGCGACCGCGCTGGTGAGCCGGATGCGGCTGGTGCGCACCGCCGCGGCGCCGAGGATCACCGGTGGGGCCGAGTCGAGGTACTCCTTGCGGTGGTGCTCCCCGATGCCGAAGGAATCGAGTCCCACCTGGTCGGCCAGCTCGATCTGTTCCACCAGCTGGCGCAGCCGGACCGACGGACTCTCCGCGAGGCCGGCGTCGTCGTACGCCGCGGCAAAACTGTCAATCCCGACTTGCATCAGTCATCCGCTCTCTCCCGTGCCACCGGGAAATTCACCCGCGCCCACGCCGCGAAGGTTGTTGGTTGCCGGCCGGCGACCCGGTTGGCGAGGGCAATCCGTCCGGAGGACTCCGAACCCAGGTAGGTATGGGCCTGGAAGTACTTGAACGTATTGGCGAGCTCGGCGGGCCACCCGTCGGGCGGGACCTGGGTGACGGAGAGCTGGTGCCCCTGCCGGTTCAGCGTCTCGACCACGTCGTTGAAGCTCAGGAAGTCGCCGACGTGGGGCAGGTACTCGCCATGGCCCACCTGCTCGGGGTGCGCGAATGCGCCCGCCACGACGTCGCCGAGCTCGTTGATATCGCCCATGTGAATGCAGCGCACGGTGGGATCGAGCGGAATCGCCCAGCCCAGCGATCCATCGGCCTGTTTCTGCGGAGCGAGAGCGCCGGTGAGCCCCTGGTAGTAGAAAGGCGCCATGACAAAGGTATCGTTGGCAAACCCGGCGTCTGCGACGATCCGGTCGATCTTTGCCTTGCCGGTAAAGTGGGGCACGTCGATCGTCCCGCCGGTGATCTCCTCGACATTGGGCAGGGTCGACCAGATGAAGTGGGTGACACCGGCCTCCCTGGCGGCATGAATGGCCGCGGTGGCCTGCTTCCGCTCGTCGGTGCCCGGCTCCCAGAAATTGGTGACGAGGAAGACGCCGTGTGCCCCCTGGAATGCTGCTTTCAGGGTTTCGGGCCGGTCCAGGTCCACTTCGACGACTTCGTCGGCGAGGGCGCGATGCTGGTCCGGATTCCGGGTCAGCGCGCGGACCTTGAACCGGCCGGCGGCTCGCAGGGCGCGCACCACTCCGCCGCCTTGCCGGCCCGTCGCGCCGACCACGGCGATCAGTTTCTCACTGTTGGATATCATTTCTAGTCCGTGCCCCTTGGAGAGATCGGTTTCACCTTCCACCGCATGTAGCCCACGAATGTGACGGCTGCCAGCAAGACCGCCGTGATCGCCGCGGACCCGTATTCACCGCGTACCATGTGAAGGCCGGTGGCGGCTGCCATCACGATCATCAAACCTGCCGCGGCAGCGGGCACCAACCGCGGCAGGATGCGCGTGATGCCCGGCAGGGTGAGCCCGACTGCCGCCAGCATTTCGGCTATGCCAATGAACATGCGCAATGCCGGCGGGAACGAGGCATTGAACCGCTCCACCATGTCGGCGGGCGGAGAGAGGAAGAGCCAGCCATGCGCCAGGAAGGCAACCGCAAGCAGGCCCTGAAGCACCCACAATGCGAGGCTCACCGGGTCACCGGGCACCGGCCCCAGCCGGCTGAGCGAAGCTCGGCAGCGGCACCAGGCCGGCCGTGACCTGGGCCATCACATAGTCGATCTGTAACGCGTAGCTTCCCGCTCGCTGCGTCGCGACTTTCGTAAGCGCCTGCCGTTCCGGCATCAGGTAATCCGGAACCCACTCCGCTGTAACGGCAAGCCAGCTTATCGGCTTGGCCCCCGCCTGGATCATGCGCGCTTTGGCATCCTCGTGTCCCTCAGGCGTCAGGCCACCTGAGCAGTCGCTGACGAAGTAGACGTCGTACCCCTCCTTGAGCGCCGCGAGCACCGACTGGGCGAGGCACACCTCGGTCACCAGCCCGGCCATGATCAGCTTCTTGCGGCCGGTCTTGTCGATCGCGGCCCGGACCTCGGGATGCGACCAGGCATGGGTGGAGGTACGGTCGATCGGCGTGACCTCGGGGAAGAGATCGCCGATTTCCTTGAAGATGGGGTCGGCGAGAATGCTTCCTTGAGCCCCGACCGTGGTCAAGACTACCGGCACACCGACATCTCTCGCCGACTGTGCCAGGCCGGCAACATTGTTGATGAGGAGGCCGGGATCGATCGATTTCACACCGAATGCGACCCATGGCTGATGATCAATCAACACCACCACTGAGTTCTCAATGGTCAGTTCGTTCGGATTGTTGGTCATGAGGGTGCTCTCCGTTTTTCCATGGGTTGCGGTGCGAGTGCTGCGACCAGTGATGCTTCGTCCCTGTCGCCGTCGTACCGAACGCCGTCGATGAAGAAGGTGGGCGTTCCGTTGCCCCCGCTTCGGACTCCGTCGATGAACGAGGTGCGGACCTGCTTCCGATAGCGCCCTTCCCGAAGATCTGCCAGGACAGTCTTCCCATCGACACCGGCTTGCCCGGCATACCGCGCGAGGCTGGTGTCGTCGAGTGCGTCCTGATGCTCGAACATCAGGTCGTGCATGGCCCAGAACGCGGCCGGACCCCCGAGGGCGGCGACCGATTCTGCCGCTTCGGCCGCGTGCTCTGCGTGGGGATGGATATCGCCGAGGGGAAAGTGCCTGAACACGAACCGGAGCCGGCCGCCGAGTCGGTGCTGGACCCGCTTGAGGATCGGATAGGCGCGCCCGCAATCGGTGCATTCGAAATCACCGTACTCGACCAGGGTGACGGCGGCCGCGTCCCCTCCCAGGATGTGGTCCTGGGGACCGACCGGAGGATCCAGGCGCTCCTCGCTCACTGGGCTTTCCAAGCGATGGGGACATCCTTCCTGAGCGAGGCCTCCAGGTTGCCCAGCACACCGCGCTGGCCGAGCAGAATGATTCCGACGACTGAAGCCATCGTGGTCTCCTTGCGAGAGCAGCCTTCGCTCGAGCGTTCAGCGCTGCAAATTGATCTGCCCCGTCATCCGAAACGCCAGATGGGGGAGGCAGTAGAACTTGTAGGTTCCCGGGGCGAGCCCGGCGAGTGACACGCGATACTCGGCATTCGGAGCGGTGATCAAAGCGCCGATGAGCGGACCCATGGTGGCCCCCATGTTCTTCTGCAGCTGCGCCGCGGCGCCGGCCGGGATGCTGTCGGCCCAGAAGGCCACGTTATGCGGCCCGCCCGAGACATTCACGAACCGCACGACATCGCCGACGCGGGCCGAGATCGAGGAGGGCTCGTAGCGGTAGGTCGCCCCGACCATCACCATCCGAACCACGATCGTAGCCGGCCGCCGCGGGGCAGGGGGCGCTGCGGGTGCGGCGGGCGTGGCCACGCTGTCGCGGGTGGCGCGACCGGGTGCCGCCGGCGTCCGCACCGATGTGTCCGCCACGACGGCAACCTTTGTGGTGTCCGTTGGAGCGATCTCCGCGACGGGAGTTGTGTCCGCCAGCGCTGCCGGTGGGGCAGTGGGCGTCGCCGGCGGCGGCAAGGTCGCGGCGAAGGCGCGGAGCTCCTTGCTGGACCCGGACCACGAGCCGAGCGCCTCGACGTAGTGCGCGACCTGCCACGCCTGCTCCGCCGTCAGCGTACCGGAGAACCCCGGCATCGGAGTGCCGTCGAGGCCGGTCATCACCCTCAGGAAAATGTCGCTCGCCGTACGCGCCGACTTGGTGCGGTGTCGGGTGAGGTCGGCCGGCGAGAGCGGAGCGCCCCAGGCATCCATCAGCGCGGCGGCGGTCGGTCCGTTGCCGGTGCCATCGCCGTGACAGGTCGAGCAGTAGGTCCCGAACAGCTCTCGGCCTTTGGTCACCGACTCGCGCGTGGCTGCCGGCCGGCTGGTGACGACGATTGGCACTCCCGGCTTCTCGGTGCGCCAGCGGGGAGAGAACGTCTGCAGATACGCGATCACGTCCGCGCGGGCGCGGAGATTCAGCGCCTCGAACGGAGGCATGAGCGTGCCGTAGAGGCCGTCACGGATGACCCGGTCGAGGTCCGACGTTGTGGGAAGGGTGCCGTAGGGCGTCGAGCGGAACTTGTAGTGTCCCTGGCGAAAGTCCCGCGGCTTGGGCGTTGCCCATCGCGCGACTTCTCCCATCCCGTCGCCACGATCCCCGTGGCACTGTTCGCAATAGCGCAGGTAGACCTGGCGCCCCCGCCCCGGGTCGCCCGGTGACTGCGCCGTCCCGTATGACGCGCCGAGGATGAGCGCTGCGGCCAGGGGGGCAGCCACCCTCGCCGTGCGTCGCATGGCCGGCATGTGCTTGCCCCTTTCAGAAGATGACATGGGTTCCGAGCCACAGCTCGTGATGCATCACGTTGGTGCCACCCGGCCCGACCCGCTTGATCTTCTGCCGCCAGTACGTCATCTCGAGCAGCCAGCTGAAGCGGGAATTCAGCTCGAGCGCATGGCGCACCCCGAGCAGCTGAAAGTCCTGGTCCCCGAAGTCGGCGGAATGCGACGGGTCGGCCTGCCGCCGGTTGCGGATGGCCTGGAGCCGGCCATAGAACACGAGCGGGAGCGCCGGCAGGTATTCGAGCTGCAGCATGCCGGCGTCGTACTTGTGGTCCCGGGTTCCCAGGGGGACCAGCGCGACGTCGTCCGACCCGGTCATCGCCATCACGGTGGCGCGGAGCGGGACCGCATCCGACCCCAGCAACAGCTCGACGTCGCCGCCGAATCGACGCTGCCCCTTCAGATCGGAGCTGTCGGGGCCGACCGGCCAGGTTGCGTACGACGCGAACGCGCCGACCTGCACGCTGCGAAGGAATCCATTCGCCAGATCCTGGCGGCGCATCAGCCGGCCGAAGATCCCGGGCGCGCAGAAGGTGCAATGGGCTCGCGGCGCTCCGCCGGTGTTGAACACGTTGATCGAGTAGCGGCTCCGACTCCCACGATCGTGCCCCATGATCTCGACGCCGGGCTGCGGGAACAGCACGCTGAAGCGCGATACGGAGCCCGGTACTGGATACGCGTACAGCAGGCCGAACCGGGAGTTGCCCATGTTGTATTCACGCCCGGCGTTGATGGGCAGATCCAGGTCGGCGGACCCCACCTTGACGTTGAGCCAGTCGGTGCCGAACGCCTGGTTGTAGCGGATCCAGCCGTGATCGATGAGGGTGAGACCATCTTCGTAGATGATCGGCATGAACCGGAACGACACCTTGTCGCCAATCGAGCCCAGCCCCCCGAACGCGAATGCGCCATCGGCGAAGCCCCCCCGCCGCTGGATCGTTTCTCCATCAACGCGGTCGGCGTCAACGGAGTAATTCTTCCACAGCCAGGCGAACACCGGCCAATAGCCCGGCTCCCGGGTCCGCAGATCGTCGGTGCCGTTCTTCATCCGATACCCGTTGTCCTTGAACGCCATCCCGTAGGAGTTGAGCGTCGGTACCGAGAAATGACAGGCGGAGCATTTCATCCCGTACTTCCGGGCAAAGGCGGGTATCCCTTTCCGCGTCTCGAGACTGCGACGGGCGGCGGTGTACACCCTAACCCGCTCCGCGGTGGACATTGTCTTGGCAAGACTGGTGGATGCCGGACGGTCGTTTGCGTGCGCCGGGGCGGTTCCAGCAACGCAAGCGGCGACAAGCACGGCGCGAGCCAGGCGGTTTCGAATACCTGTCATCGTCCCCTCCCATCGAGTGATTCCCGCTCCCCGGCAAAGCTCCGGTACACCTCGACCAGCGCCTGTGCGAGCTCGCCGCGTCCACGAACCAAACGGTCCTGGGTCTCGAGCTGGGTGCGCTGGGCATCCAGCACCTGGAGGAAGTCGGTGACGCCCTCCTCGAACCGCAGCCGCGCAAGGGAGGTGGCCTCGGCGCTCGCCGTGGCCGCCTCTTCCAGTGCGACCAACGCCGCTCGAGTACCCTCGTACCGCCGGACGGCCGATTCCGCCTGCTGCAGAGTCTGGAGTACGGTCGCGCGATAGACGGCTGCGGCCTGCACCCGTTGAGCTGCCGCGACATCGCGTTCGGCGAACAGCCGCCCAATGTTGAAGACCGGCCAGGTGAGCAACGGACCGATGGTGTAGCGGCTGGTCTGATCACCAAAGAGCCGATCTGACTCGAGACTGGTCGAGCCGAACGCAGCACCGAGACTGAGACGGGGGAGTAGCGCGGCCGAGGCCGAGCCGACGAATCGATCGGCCGCGGCCAGGGAGCGCTCTGCCCCACGCACCTCGGGGCGCCGCGCGATCAGCGACGCCGGGGTGCCGAACCCGAGCTCCACGACGGGACCCGGCAAGGGGCCTCCCGCCGAGAGCAGGGTGTCGAAAGCTCCCGAGGTCTGCCCCGCGAGCGCGGAGAGCGCCGCCGACAGCGCAGCGGTCTCCGCTTCGAGCAAGGGGATGGTGGCAGTGGTCGCGGCGAGCTGGGCACGGGCTCGTTGCACGTCGAACGCCGTTCCGCGCCCGGCCTCGAGACGCTGCTCGGTCAACTGAAGGCTGCGGCGCTGATTCTCCGCGTTGTCCCGCGCAACACCGAGACGGTGCTGGACTTCACGGATCGTGAAGTACACCGACGCCACCTCGGCGGTGAGCCCGATGCGGACGGCCTCGCGATCTGCTTCCGCGGCCGTCGCCAGGGCGCCCCGAGCCTGGAGCTGCTTGCGCAGCCGGCCGAACACATCGACTTCCCAGGAAGCCTCTCCGCCGACGTCATACACCTCGAACCGGCGCGGGCTCTGCGCTCCAAAGCCGAGCGCGCTGCTGACCTGCTGTTTCGTGTAGCTCGCGCTGCCGGAGACCGTGGGGGCGAGCTGCCACGCGGCGTCCTTCCGCCGGGCGCGCGCCTCACTCACCCGTCCCGCCGCCTCCGCCAGCGAGGGTCCGTCCCGGAACGCGACTTCGAGAATCTGCCGGAGCGGGTCGTCACCGGGCCACGCGGGGAAGTCCACCAGCGCAGCGGTCCTTGTGGCCAGTGACTCCGGCACTGCCACGAAGCTGACCGGCACCACAACCAGCGTCTCGGGCCGCGGCCCGGTACCGGCGCAGGCGAGCTGGCACAGCAGGGCGACGCAAGCGACTTCACGCATGGGTTGCATCCGGCGCTGCCGCCGGCACCGGGGCGGGTACCACCGCCGGAGACCATCGCGCGGCGAGCGTTCGCACGACGACATAGAAGACCGGCGTGAGGAAGAGGCCGAAGAAGGTGACGCCCAGCATGCCGGAGACTACGGCGATCCCGATCGCCCGGCGGACTTCGGCACCGGCCCCGCTCGCGATGGCCAGGGGTATGGTGCCCATGATGAACGCGAACGAGGTCATCAGAATCGGCCGGAGCCGCAAGCGGCACGCTTCGAGCGCCGCGGCGACGATGCTGCGGCCCTCACGCTCGAGATCGCGGGCAAACTCCACGATGAGAATCGCGTTCTTGCAGGCCAGCCCCGCCAGGACCACCAGACCGACCTGGGTGAAGATGTTGTTGTCTCCTCCCATCGCCCACACGCCGCCCATAGCCGCAAGCACCGACAGCGGGACGATGAGAATCACCACCAGCGGCAGGGACCAGCTCTCGTACTGCGCGGCCAGTACCAGAAAGGCCACCAGGATCGAGAGGGGAAGCACCACCAGCAGCGTCGCCCCTTCCCGTACCTGCTGGTAGGTGAGCTCGGTCCACTCGAAGCCCATGCCGCGGGGCAGGGTTTCACGCGCCAGCCGCTCCATCAGCGCGATCCCCTGGCCCGAGCTGACTCCCGGCGCCAGGCTCCCGTTGATATCGGCGGTGGGGAAGGAGTTGAAGTGCATGGCCCGGTCGGGGCCGAAGGTCTCCCTGACCCGGACCAGTGCGCCGAGCGGCACCATCGTACCGGTTGCGTTGCGGACCTTCAGATTGCCGATGTCCTCGACCTGGCTGCGGAAGGGGCCGTCGGCCTGCACGACGACCTGATAGGTGCGCCCGAAGCGGTTGAAATCGTTGACGTAGGCCGAGCCGAGGTACACGCCGAGCGTCGCGAAGAGCTCGGGAAGCGGCACCTCCTGCCGGCGCGCCCGCTCCCGGTCGATGTCGACCCAGACCTGCGGGACGTTCATCCGGAAACTGGAATAGGCCCCGGCGAGCTCGGGCTGCTGATTGGCCCGGGCCACCAGGGCTTCGGTGGCCGCATACAGCGCTTGCCCGCCCGACGAGCCGCGATCCTGCACCTGCATCTTGAAGCCGCCGGTGGAGCCGATCCCCTGAATGGGCGGCGGCGGGAAGACGGCGACGAACGCCTCCTGTATCGAGGCGAAGCGACCATTCAGCGCCTGGACCACGGCGTTTCCGGCGAGCTCGGGAGCGTGCCGTTCCTCGAACGGCTTGAGCGTAAAGAAGACCGCGCCCTGATTGGGCGCGTTGACGAAACCGTTTACCGAAATCCCGGCAAACTGAACCGCGTTCAACACCGCGGGATGCTCGAGCCCGATCGCCACCATTTTCCGCACCACCGCCTCGGTGCGGTCGAGCGACGCGGCGTCGGGAAGCTGCGCGATCCCGATCATGTACTGCTTGTCCTGCTGCGGGATGAATCCGTCGGGCACCTGCCGGAAGACCAGCACCATCATCGCCAGCAGGACGGCGTATGTCGCGAGAGGCCGGCCCGGTCGCGCGACCAGACGTCCGACGCCCCCACCGTAGCGCGCCGAGCCGGCCTTGAAGACGCGGTTGAAGGGCCGGAAGAGCCACCCCAGTCCGCGGTCCAACCATCGGGTCAGCCGGTCGGGCGGAGCATCACGGGGCCGGAGCAGAATGGCGGCGAGCGCCGGCGACAAGGTAAGGGAGTTGATCGCGGAGATCACCGTCGAAAACGCGATGGTGAGCGCGAATTGGCGGTAGAGCTGTCCGGTAAATCCGGGCACCAGCGCCACCGGCACGAACACGGCGCAGAGCACCAGGGCGATGGCGATGATCGGCCCGGTGACTTCCTCCATGGCCCGGTACGCCGCGTCTCTCGGGGCCAGCCCGAGCTCGATGTGTCGCTCGACGTTCTCCACCACCACGATCGCGTCGTCCACCACGATGCCGATCGCGAGCACCAGGCCGAACAGCGTCAGCGTGTTGATCGAAAACCCGAAGGCGAGCATGATCGCGAAGGTGCCGACGATCGATACCGGGACCGCCACCAGCGGAATGACCGAGGCCCGCCAGGTCTGCAGGAACAACACCACCACGACGACGACCAGCAGGACCGCCTCGAGCAGCGTCTTGATCACTTCCCGGATGGACTCACTGACGAATACCGTGGGATCGTAGACGATCTGGTAACCGACCCCCTCGGGAAAGTCCCGGGACAGCTCGGCCATCGTGGCTCGGACCCGCTCGGCCAGCTGGAGCGAGTTTCCGCCCGGGGCAAGGAAGACGGCCAGGGCGACCGCCGGCTTGTTGTCCAGGCCGGACCGCACAGCATAGGTCTGCGCCGCCAGCTCGATCCGGGCGACGTCGCGCAAGCGGGTGAGCTGGCCTTCCCCGCCGGTCCGGATCACCACTTCGCCGAACTCTTCTTCGGTGAGCAACCGCCCGCGGGTGTTGATGGTGAGCTGGAACGGTACCGGCTCGGTGAGGGGCTGGGCTCCCAGCGTTCCGGCGGAGACCTGCACATTCTGCTGCTGCACCGCCCGCACCACGTCCGCCGCGGTCAGGTTGCGGGCAGCGACCTTGACCGGATCGAGCCAGATCCGCATGGCGTAGTCGCCGGCTCCGAAGATGCCGACCTGTCCCATGTCCGGCAGCCGAGCCAGCACATCCTGGATCTGGATCAGCGCATAGTTCCGGAGGTACACCATGTCGTAGCGATGGTTCGGCGATGTTAGATGGACGACCATCGTGAGATCCGGACTGCTCTTGGCCACGGTGATTCCCAGGCGCCGGACCTCCTCCGGGAGCCGGGGCAGCGTCTGGTTGACCCGGTTCTGCACCTGGACCTGGGCCAGGTCGACGTCGGTGCCGAGGGCGAAGGTGACGGTCAGCTGCATCGCCCCGTCGCTGGTCGCTTGCGAAGACATGTACAGCATGTCCTCGACGCCGTTGATTGCCTCCTCCAGCGGCGACGCGACCGTCTCGGCGATGGTCTCCGGACTTGCCCCGGGGAACGTGGCCACCACCTGAATTGTCGGGGGAACGACCTCGGGATATTCGCTGACCGGCAGAATCCGCAATGACAGCACGCCGGCGAGCGTGATCACAACGGAGAGGACCGTCGCGAAGATGGGCCGGCCGATGAAGAACCGGGCGATGTTCATGGCGCCCTTGCGGCGGCGCTGTCCGGCACGGCCGGAGTGGCCTTGACCCGAACCCCGGGACGGATTCGGGCAAAGCCGTTCACGACGATCTGTTCACCCTCCTTGAGGCCGGCCTGGATGATGCGGCGCTGTCCCTCCACCTGCCTGCCCAGAGTGACATTGCGATAGCCCACCGTGCTGTCGGCGTTGAGCACGAACACGAATTTCCTGTCCTGGTCGGTGCTCACCGCCGCTTCCGGAATCACCATCACGCGGCGCATGCCGCGGCCAATCAGCCGAACCCGCGCGAACATTCCCGGCGCGAACAGCCGGTCGCGATTGGGCAGGACGGCGCGGGCGCGAATGGTTCCGGTGGCCGGGTCCAGGCGGTTGTCCACGAAATCCATCTGCCCGCGGTGGGGAAAGCCGTCCTCGTCGGCAAGCCCGATCTGCACCGGGTTAGGAGCGGTCCGGCTGCTGGGGCGCTCGCCGCTGCTGGCAAGGTGGGTGTAGCGCAGGTAGGAGGTCTCGTCACCCTCGAAGGAGACGTAGATGGGGTCGAGGGACACGACCGTGGTCAGCAGGGTCGATCCCGCCGGACCGGCCGTGACCAGGTTGCCTTCGGTTACTTCGGCGCGGCCGGCGCGACCGTTGACCGGAGCGCGCACCTTGGTGAACTCGAGATCGAGCGCGGCGGCACGCACTCCCGCTTCCGCCGCCGCCAGCGCCGCGCGTGACTCGGCAGCGACGGTGAGCCGGGTATCCATTTCTTCCTGGGAGATCGCCTTTACCGTCACCAGGCGCTGGCCCCGCTCGACGTCTCTCTCCGAGAGCGCCAGCCGGGCGCGAGCCCGGGCCAGCTCGGCCCGACGTTCGTCCAGCGCGGCGGCATAGGGCCGCGGGTCGATCTCGAAGAGCACGTCGCCCTTGCGGACTTCCCGCCCGTCCAGGTAGCCGACCCGCTCGAGATAGCCCGAGACGCGGGGCCGCACCTCCACGGCGTCGATTGCCTCGAACCATCCCTGGTAGTCGTCCCACTCAGCCAGCTCTTCGGCCTGGACCGGGACGACGGACACCTCGGGAGGCGGCGGAGCAGGAGGCGCCTTCGCCTTGCAGCCGAGCAGGCTCAGCCAGAGCACCGCGTGCCATTGTCTCATACCGGGTCGCCGATGTGGACATACACTTCGGAGAGCCTCGGGTGGTTCCGGCGGATGTACCACGCAACCGCAGCGATCCCTGTCGCATGGCCGATCAGCAGGATGCGCCAGCCCGTGGCGCCCAGGCCGACCAGCGACAGCACGAAGGTCCCGAGGACGAAGAAGAAGTGCAGCAGGATGAAGCCGAGGGTCAAACCCATCAGAATGGGCGGCACCCGCTCCGCCTCGCGGACCGCGACCACGACGAGCGTCGCGCCCGCGGCCCACAACACAAAGTGAACGACGGTAGAGGTGGTTGCCGGCCAGGCTGCTCCGAGGAAGCCGCCCAGCACCGCGTAAGTGCGGAAGGGGGTACCGCCCAGCAGGTCGCCCAGGGAACAGGCGAGCCAGGCGGCGGTGGCTCCGATGAGGCCGGTCGAGAGGCCCTCGAACGATTGGGTCATCGGACCCCGAGAGGGCAAGCGCCGCGCCGCGGCTAAGTGCCGGTATTGCGGAGAGTTGGCTTTGGGACAGATGCCGATGCGTCGGCAATTGCTGAACGGTCAGCGCGACTGTTCGGTCGACATCCACTGCCGGATGTACTGCGCGCAGCGCAACAGCTCGATCCCGCTTTGCTCGCAGGCATTGAAGAACCGGACCGTTTCGACGTCCACCAGCGTCACCTCCCGTAGGTCCAGGGCCGGAGGTGGCTCCGTGCCTTCGAGTTGGGCCACGATTTCCGGCAGACACTCCGCTTTGACCCGGCCAATCAGCCGGAGCACCGTGCGTCCGTGGACGGAGGTCCTCTCGATGCGGAGAGTCATCGGCCCGCCACGTGGGAGGCAAGCGGCACGCCAGGTCTAATTGTGTGCGTTGCGCTCGGTTGTGGTTTGGCGCGACCGCCGACCGGTCGGCAATTGCCGTCCGGTCAGCGTTTCTGGTGGGAGAGCTTGTCGATGCGGAGGGCTTTGATCTTCGATTCGAGCGTTTGACGCGGTATGCCGAGCCTGGCGGCCGCTCCGTTGGGGCCGGAGATCCGTCCGTTCGACTCGGCGAGGGCGGCTTCGATCAATGCCTTCTCGCCCTGCGCCAGCGTCGTCTGGTGACTCGGTTGCCTGGATGGCTGGCTCGGAGCGGCCTTGAGCCATGATTCATCGACGGAAAACGTGTCGCCATCGCACAGCACCACGGCGCGCTCGATCACGTTCTGCAATTCCCGCACATTACCGGGCCACTCGTACGCCTGCAGCCGCTCCAGCGTGCGCTTCGAGATGTGGCGGATGCTCTTCCCGGCGCTCCGGGCATAGCGCTCGACCAGGTATTCGACCAGAACGGGGATGTCCTCCACCCGCTCCCGCAATGGCGGGATCTTGATCGGAAAGACATTCAGGCGGTAATAGAGGTCCTGACGAAAGGCTCCGCTCTCGACCGCGGCTTCCAGGTCGCGGTTGGTGGAGGCGAGGACCCGCACATCCACCGATATCGGATGGCTGCTGCCCACCCGCTCGATCTCCCGTTCCTGGAGCACCCTGAGGAGCGAGACCTGGGTCTCCGATGGCAGTTCGGCCACCTCGTCCAGCAGGATGGTGCCGCCATCGGCGGCTTCGAACCGTCCCAGCCGGCGCGAGAGCGCGCCGGTGAAGGCGCCCTTCTCGTGCCCGAACAGCTCCGAGGCGATGAGCGCCTGGGGAATGGCGGCGCAGTTCACCCGGATGAAGGCCCGGGCCGAACGGCTTGATCGCCGGTGGATGGCGCGGGCGACCAGCTCCTTACCGGTGCCGGTCTCCCCCAGGATGAGCACCGTGGTGTCGGTCTTGGCTACTCGCGCCACTTGAGCCAGGACCCGCTGTAATGCCACGGAGGACCCGACGATCTCCTCGAACATCGACGCCCGGTCGATCTCTTCCCGGAGCGCGAGGTTCTCGTTTTGCATTCGCTCCTCGGCCCGCTTGCGATCGTCGATGTCGGTGCCACTCGCATACCAGCGGAGGATTTGTCCGTGCTCGTCTTTCAGCGGATGATACCGGACCAGGAACCATCGGTACACGCCATCCTTGCGTTTGAGCCGCCACTCCAGCTCGAATGGCTCCTTCCGGGCCAGCCCCTGAAGCCGTTCCTCCTGCAGCCGGGCCCAATCCTCGGGATGGAACAGACTCGGATTGCCCTGGGCGTCCGGGGTCAGCAGGTGCTCCATGGTGAATCCAGTGTACTCGAGCAGCTGCCGGTTGGCGTACAGGCCCTTGCCATCCGGGCCAAGGACGACGATGGCCTGGGAGACCGCGTCGACGATGCCCCGCAATTCCTGCTCCGACGTCTTGATTTCGTGAAGCGTCTTCTTGAGCGCCGCCTGGGCTCTTTCACCCTCGATTGCGATGATGGCGATCTGGGCCGCGTCCTCGATCAAGCACAGCTCGCTCGGACTGGGGCTTCGCGGCGTGGTGAGGAACATGGCGAAGGTGCCGAGGATCTCGTTGTCCCGGGACAGGAGGGGCTGGGACCAGGCAGCCCGGAGGCCGTTGGCGAGGGCCGCCTCGCGCGACGGCCGGCCGACCCACTGCGGATCGTTCGCGATGTCGGCGCTGATGACCCGCTCCTTCTGGAATTCATCGGTCCCGCAGGTGGACGAGGACGGGCCGAGTATCACAGGACTGATCTGCTTGACGAAGTCGGCGGGAACCCTGGGGGCAGCGACCGGCCACATCCGCTGTCCGTCGGGATCGGTCAGCAGCACCATCGACATCATGTCGGGGTACTGCGCATCGATGGCGGTACATACGTTGGTGAGGATATCAGTCAGGCTCGCCCCGGCGGCGATCATTTCCAGGATGCGCCGGGTCGCCGCGACGAGGGAACCGGTTCCTGGCAATTCGGCATGCGACACTGGATTCGGAGCGGTCATCCCACCTCCTGCAAACCAAAATACCCGAAAGCGCGGCTCCCGCACACTCGGTGACCCGTCGGTGGGGCTGGGCGTGGGGGAGGGGCCGCGGGTCTCGCGGTCGATGGCGGCAGGATCCTCAACCCCAAGACCGCCCGCAGTCAGATCATCGGCGGCATCGTCGGCGGCATCGGCATGGCAATGCTGGAGGACACCGTGTCGGATCGCACCGGCCGGGTGGTGACGAGCTCGCTGGCCGACTATGTCGCGGCGACGAACGCGGACGTACCCGATATCGAGGTGCTGTTCGTGGGACAACCCGATCCCATGACCCCGATCGGAACCAAGGGTATCGGAGAGCTCTCCATCATGGGGCTGGTGGCTGCGATCGCTAACGCGGTGTATCACGCGACCGGCACGAGAGTCCGCTCGTTGCCGATCTCCATCGAGAAAGTACTCGGACGAACCTGATCACCAGGAGTGGTCGAAGTCGTCGCGTCGTGATGGGTGTCGTCAAACGACGGCCCTCACACGGCGCGCCAGGCATGGGAGAATCCCTCGGCCATCTCGGGCTGGATGTCCGGCTCGCCGTCCGTTGCCCCGTGACTTAGCGCCCACTCACGGAAACCCGGCGGAGCATTCCGCACCGCGTCGATCCTGGCATAGCTGATCGACCGGATTCGCTGCCAGCCGCGAAGGTCCGAGAGGTCCGCCCCCCGCAGATCGGAGGTGGAGAGTTGGGCCCCGGACAGTTCGACGCCCCGGAGATAGGCGCCGCCCAGCCTGGCGGCCATGAGGTTGGCGTCGGTCAGCTCTGCAGACTCCAGGTTGGCTCGCTCCAGCACTGCCCCCTTGAGATTGGCCTTGACGAACGTGGCGTGCGCGAGGCTCGCGTCGCGCAGGTCCACTGCTTCGAGCCAGGCGCCGTCGAGGTGTACCCCCGCGAGCGACACGCCATTGGTCTTGAGGTCGTTCAGAGCATCGATCCGGCCACCGCTACCGCCCTTCCCTTGCGCGCTGTTGACCACTTGCCAGGCCTGATAGTTCGCGGCCTTTCGGGCCAGCTCCGCGGCAGCCTTCTCCGCGGCGCGGCGTTCGCCCCGGCTCGCCACGTACTTGTACACGCCGTACATCACCACCGCCACCTCGGCCACTTTGGCGGCGTTGGCGATCAGGGCGAGCCAGACCGAAAGCGAACCCACCGGCGCGCCCGAGGCGCTGGATCCCGTTGCGGCCGCTTGGAGCAGAAGTAACAAGGGTTCGAACTCGGGAGAGGGGTCCGCAGCGCCCGGCTAATTCCGCCCGAATTATTACTCGGCGCGATGCGAATTGCGTCACGGTTTCGTAAAAGATCGGGCGACAAAGATCGGGCGACCTTGTGGCACGGTCGTGGCCTGTCGGTGACCGGCACCCGGTAGCCTTGGGCCCACACTGCCGAGGATGCCCATGCCGTTCGAAGTGATCCCGATGGACCAGAGGAAACAGATCGCGCTGATCGCACATGACCACTGCAAGACCGCACTGTTGGAGTGGGCCCGGTTCAACCGGGGAACGCTGAGCTCTCACGCCCTGTGCGCCACGGGCACCACCGGCGCCATGCTGACCGAGGAGCTGGGCCTCGAGGTGCAGTGCTATCTGAGCGGGCCGCTGGGTGGCGACCAGCAGATAGGAGCGGCGATCGTTGACGGCCGGGTGGACTTCGTGATCTTCTTCTGGGATCCGCTGGAACCACAACCCCACGACGTGGATGTGAAGGCCCTGCTCCGGGTGGCTGTGGTTCACAATATTCCGGTTGCCTGCAATCGCGCCACCGCCGATTTCCTGCTCTCCTCGCCGCTCCTGAGCGAGCCGTACCCCCGAATCGTGCAGGGATACGTCGACCGCCCGGTCCGGGGAACCGTCGTGGGAGGCATCAGGTAAGGAACCCTTCATGGTGAGACACCAATCAACGAGGGGGCTGGAGCGCGATGATCGGAGCTCCAGGCCATCCGGAAGAAAATGGTCGCGGAGCCGGCCAGTTCGCGCTCCTCACGCCGGCTGGTGCGACACGTGTTTCTCCGCCCACGCCAGTGCATAGTCGGCGATCTCCTCCCAGCCCTCCTGGGCGGGCATGAGATGCGAGCGTCCCGGAAATTCCTTGGTCTCCGTAATGGCAGTCGACTTGTAGTGTTTCGCGTTCGAGCG
>Ga0075419_10000437_pt1 | contig 25819 bp, 27 predicted proteins | sample SoiMetdeltSBSDD3_FD_76900 | JGI IMG/M metagenome (GOLD analysis project Ga0075419, IMG submission 76900) | Bulk soil microbial communities from a Populus tree surrounding site in Tennessee, USA - Soil MetaG P. deltoides SBSDD3 | ecosystem: Environmental > Terrestrial > Soil > Tree plantation... | reverse complement strand
TGTCGTGGGGACCGACGCGCGCACGATCATCGCTCAATCCACCGACCAGCTGTTCTCGCAAACGGCGTTTCTCGGCCAAACGCTCGCGCGAGGGCAGCAGCTCGGTTGGGGGGTCTTCGGCGAATGGATTCTTCCGCTCACCGACCGCTTGACGGTCACGCCTGGAGTCAGGGCCGACTGGTGGAAAAACTACAACGCCCGCATCGAGACGCCAGCCGGTTCCACCGTACCCCGCGACAACGTCGTCAGTGTCGTCAATCCGAAATTATCGTCCCTCTATCGGCTCGGAGAGACGCTGCGACTGGGCGCTTCGGTCTATCAAGCCTTTCGAGTGCCGACCTTGAACGAGCTGTACCGTGGATTCGCCTCAAGCGGCTTTGTCTTTCTTCCCAACGACCACCTGCGTCCCGAACGGCTGAGCGGAGCGGACGTGAAGCTTGAAGGAGAGCTCCTCGCCGACCGGAGGCTGCACTGGCGCATCTCCGGCCATGTGGATCAAGTCAAAGATCAGATTCTGTTCGTGTCTCAAGGTCCCCTGACGGCGCAGCGTCAAAACGTCGGGAAGACGCTCGCCACCGGGGCAGCATTGGAGCTGTCCTACCAGCTTCATCCCCTAGTTCAGCTTGATCTCGGCTATGCCTATGTCGATTCCGTGATTCAAAATTTTCCCGGCAGCCCTGATCGGGAAGGAAAGCGGGTTCCCAACGTCTCCCGAAGCCAAGTCACGATGGGTCTGAAGGCGGGTCGTGCGGAGCTCGTGGAAGTGACGATCCTGGGCCGCTACCTCTCCCGACAATATGCGGACGATGCCAATACGCAGCCGGTGGCCGATTTCTTCGTGGTGGACGCCGCGTTGCGGCATGAACTCCGCAAGGGCATTCAGCTAATGTTGAATGGCGAAAATCTCACGGACCGGCAGTACATCGCCACGCAGACCGGACCGGTGAAAACGCTTGGGAGTCCGTTCTTGATCATGGGTGGGGTGCGCGCCGAGTTCTAGCCGGCGGGCGAGGTGTCGCCCACAGCACGAAACTCACGTTCACCGAAAATGGCGGACTCGTGAGTGTAATGTTTGAACTCGAGCAGGTTCTCGGAAGGATCCTGAAGAAAGAATGTATGGTGCTCGATGCGGGTGCCTGGAAACCGGACTCGCGGCTGTTGGAAAAACTGTAGCCCCTTCGCTTTGGCCCGATCTGCCAATGCCTGCCAATCGTGTTTCGAGAGAAACACCAAGCCGAAATGACGCGGGTAAATCCCTTTCTGTTCACTCAGAGGACCGTCCACGACATGGGCGACCAGTTGGTGATCGGCCAGTCCGAACGTGACGGCGTTGGCGGATTCGCGTCCGAGCTTGCACCCGAGTCCCTCGACATAGAACCGCTTGGCCTGGTTGACGTCGTGGATTGGGAAAGCCAGGTGAAACAGGATGTCATTCATGTCCAACAACCTTTGACTGTCGGTCGCGCCGACCCGTCCCACCATCCGGCAGCCATGTGGGGAGTCACATGAGCGATCGTGAAGCGCCCGTCCGGTGCTACCACCACTGTACCAGCCGCTCCTGCGATCCGCGAGACCAGTTCACGCAAGACCATCTTGGCCGCCGTGGTAGGAGATTTTCCTGCCGCGAGCCGCTCACAGATCGCCCTGGCAACCGCCAGGCGGATGATGCCTTCCCCTCGGCCCGTCATCGACACCGCGCCACAGCGATTATCCGCATAGACTCCGCATCCAATGAGCGGCGTGTCTCCCACCCGGCCGGGCAACATGCCCTCGATCCCTCCAGTCGAGGCTCCAGCCGCGACGGTGCGAGAGCGATCCAGGGCAACGGCACCGACGGTCCCATGACGGTCCTTCACCTTTCGCTTGCTGGCGAGTATCCGTTCATACCCGAGCCGACGGCGTCTTCCACGCTGACGATGTCTCTCGAGAGCAAAATGCCGCGCAAATCTGCCGGCGAGAGGCCCCGCTAACAAAACGTGATTCGTCTCCTCCATCACAAGCCTGGCTGCGGTGATCGGATGAAGGAAGCCTTCCAGCGAAGCCACCGCACCGGCCCTGAGACCGGCCCCCTCCATTATAGAGGCGTCCATTCGTTGGACGCCGTCCAGTTGCCGCTTTGCGCCGCGACCGGCATTGAAGAGACCGGATTGCTCAAGAAAGCCGATCGTGACTTCGACCGCCACGACAGCCGGACCTCCCTGCTCGAGAATCGCATAGCCGGTGGCGAGGGCGTCGGCAAGGCACGACGACTGGCGCCTGGTCATTGGGCGCCGGCCGGCACCGCCGTGTGCCAGAAGAAGGGGATGAGGACGGGTCAATTGAGGAGGAGATCCTTGGCCTGTTGGTAGGCCGGATTTTTCATACGATCCAGGTCGGAACGCACAAATCCAAGCCCCGTTACGCAGAGCTCAAAGTTGTCAGAAAGTTTCTCGAAAAGAGGCCGTTCATCTTGGGCAGGCTGGTCCACCATCTGTGCCACGATGCCGTAGGAACGTTTTCCCGTCTTCACGTAGTCCACCAGGAAGTCCTTATGGTAGACCAAGCCGGCGGTCTTCAGACGGCGCAGGTATTCAGGAAAGAGCCCGGCCATGAACAAGGTGAAGTCGCCGATGTGCTGATGGACGTGCCGCTCCCGATCCAATGACTGCGCCTCAAGGAGCACCTCGGATTCGAACAGCAGGTCAACGACAGAGTCGACCGGTTGGCCCTGGCGGTTTCTAATTTTAAACAGTTCATCGGTCCGGGTGAACTCAACCAGCAGGTTGGTCACATAGGTAGTCACATTGAGGTCGGGCCAGCCGAGATGTTCCGTGAAGGTTTTCTCGGTCAGGGCGCCGAAAAGCTGACGCAGCGGATGTCGAGCGGGGATTGACGTTCCCATCTCTCCTCTCACTGGATCACAGGCAGTCGAACCTATTATAGCAGAGTCTGATCCGAAGACCGCTTAAAAGCCGTCCGGGTGTCTAACAGAAAGGTGACGGGGCCGTCGTTCACCAACTCGACCTTCATGTGGGCGGCAAACACGCCGGTCTCGACCTGTGTCCCCTTCACCTTCAATTCCTTTGAAACCCGCTCATACCATTGTCTGGCTTCATCGGGCGGCGCGGCATCCTCAAAGCCAGGGCGCCGTCCGCTTTTCGTGTTGCCCAACAGGGTGAATTGGGACACCAGGAGGATGCTGCCTCCCGTCTCGGTCAGTGACCGGTTCATTTTGCCCGCCTCATCGGCAAAGATGCGCAGGCCCAGCAGTTTCTCGACTATGAACCGGCAATCTACGTCTCCGTCGCCCTTCGCCACACCAAGCAGGACTACCAGGCCCTGCCCGATTGAGCCGACGACTCGCCCTTCCACTTCCACCGATGCGCGAGTCACCCGCTGAATGACCGCCCTCATCGGTCGCGATCCGCATGGCGAAGCCGGGGCAGCGAACCTTCCAGCGCCAATAACTTTCGTTTGGCCGGCAGCCCACATGAAAATCCGCCGAGGCCGGCATCCTGGGCGACGATCCGATGGCACGGCAAGACGATCGGCAAGGGATTCGCGCCGACCGCCCCACCCACCGCTCTCGCATACTGTACCCCGCCCACCCGGGAGGCAAGACCTCGGTAAGACCATAGTTGACCATAGGGGATCGCCCCTAGCTTCTTCCATACGCGCTGCTGAAAGGCGGTTCCTTGCGAGAGGTCAAGGGGAAGCTCGAAGGACATCCGGCTCCCGGCCAGATACTCCATCAATTGCTTCCGCGCTTCCCGGAGAAGAGAAGACGAAGATGAGCCCTCGAAGCCGGTGCCTCTTTTTCCCAAGGCCGTCGTCACGGCCGCTTTGGAAGTCTGCGGCAGCACGATGGCAGAAAGGCCCTTTTCTGATTCGGCCACGCCCATCCACCCCCAACTCGATTTAAAGATCAACGCACGTGTCATCAGATCCTCCTAGCGGCCGATGAGACGACCGAACTTTTTCTTAACCATGCTCCAGACAAGATCGAGTTCTTCGGATCCCATCAGCGCATGGACGCCGAGATAGCCACTCACACTCAGTCCGATGGCGACCGTCAGCATCACCGCTTTTGCCGCCCACTCGCCCTCGTGCGCCCAGACCTCTGCGCCGGCCACCCAAAGACAGGACAGGACCAGAGGAATGCAAGCAACCAGCACGCGTCCCGCCGAACGGCCTACCGATCCCCACTCGACACCGCCGAGACGACGGTTGAGCAAAGCGACCAAAATGGTTCCGTTCACCATCCCCGCGAGCGCCGTGGCTAACGCCAGACCAGCGGCACCCAAGGGCGCCATCAGCAGCAAGGAGAAAAGAATGTTGGCGGCTACGGCAATGGCGCCCGAGATGGCAGGAGTTTTGGTGTCCTGCAGAGAGTAGAACGCCGCCACAATGATGCGCACCCCTCCGAATGCCCAGAGGCCCACCGCATAACAGAGCAAGGCCCGGGCCGTTTCAGCCGTGTCATGCGCCGTAAACGTGCCGTGCTCGAAGAATACGTGCACGATCGGCGTCCGCAGAAAAATCAGTCCAAGCATCGCCGGCAACATGATGAACACAATCATCCGCAACCCGAATCCGAGTGTCGTCCGGAGTTCCTCCATGGCACCGCGGGCCGCCTGGGCCGAGAGCGTAGGCAGAATGGCCATGGCGAGCGCCACGCCGAAGATGCCCAAGGGAAACTGGACCAACCGCATGCCGTAGAACAAATAGGTCGGCGCGCCCGTGATGAAGGATGCCAGAATCGTACTCACGGTCAAATTGACCTGCGTCACCGAGAGGCCGAGCAGCGATGGCAGCATTAACCGGCCGATCCGCTTCACGCCGGGATGGCCTGGCTCAAACCGGATGCCGAACAAGAATCCTCTCGCCTTGAGGCTGGGGATCTGCATGATGAACTGAGCGGCTCCTCCGGCCACGACGCCGATCGCCACACCGACAATCGGTTCCTCTAATTGGGGGGACAGAAAAAGCGCGCACCCGATGATGCACACGTTCAGGAAGAGCGCCGCATAGGCCGGGACGGCAAAGGACCGGACTGAATTCAAGATGCCCATCGCCAGCGCGGCGAGACTGATGAAGAGGAGATAAGGAAACATAATTCGGGCCAGTACCGTCGTGAGGGCGAGTTTCTCCGGCGATGCATGAAAGCCCGGTGCCAGAGCCTGGACGAGCCAGGGCGCAATGAGAATGCCGACTACAGTTACGAGGGTCACGATCGTGAGCAATGTGGTGAAGACCGCGCTCGCCAATTCCCACGCCTCACGTTTGGATTTGAGCGAGTGGTACTCTGTGAACACCGGAATAAAGGCGGCGGACATCGAGCCTTCCGCGAACAGCTCGCGCAGCAGACTTGGAATACGGAAGGCGACGTAGAATGCATCAGCCGCCGGCGTGGCACCGAACAAGCGTGCGAGGACCATGTCACGGATGAAGCCGAGAATGCGGCTCGAAAAGGTGGCAACCCCAATGACCCCCGCGGCTTTCACCAGTGAATGGTTTTCGCTCGGGGAGGCTTTGGGGAGAGCCGTGGCGGTATCAGGCATCTGGTCGGATTCTAACGGAACGATGGCGCGCAGTCTATTGAACAGCGCTTATGGTTCCTGCACGAGTCGATTTGAGAGTTCGTCAGGGTTGTCATTGGACAACGCAGGGTACGCCACTGCCAGCAAGACCCCGCAGCGTTCGATGCCGGCGCAGAATCCGCCCGCAATGTCGTCTGCTTTCAACCTCGCCACGACAGCTTCCACTACCTCGTTCCATTGTGCCGCCGCGATGCGTGGGCCTATTCCTGAATCCGGCAATACATAGACCTGTCGTTCCATGAGCGAGACCATGAGCAGCACGGCCGTGCGGCCGCGAGTGCGGAAGAGGCTGTGTTGTGCGAAAGCGCGCTCCGCCCTCAGTTGCACTTTGCCGCGCAGCCGTTCGGTCGAAGTGACCGCCCGGATGACCGGGTCGAACGTGCCGAGCCACGAGCCGATGACATACCCCACCAGCGTCGAGACGATGAGCCACGCGGCATTGGCTGCATGCCAACCCCATGGCAACCAGAAAGCCTCGCTCATCAGCAGGCTGGTGAGCACTACCAGCGCCAAGGCCAGGCCGGCGCGATGTTGCGCATCATGGTACAGTCCGGAGCGTGCCACGAGCATCGGCACGATCTCTGCGCTCGTGAGCCGTTCAGCGGCACGAACCGCCTCGCTGATGCGGCCCTTCTCCTCGTCGGTGAATGGCACCGGCTTACCAGTCGCCACTGGCCCCTCCTCCACCGAAATCACCCCCGCCCCCGCTGAATCCTCCGTGGTCAAACGAACCGCCGCTCCATCCGCCACGACCGCTACTGTACCAAGTCCAATCGTCAAATCCCCGCCGACGCCCGGGTCCTTTGGCACTCAGTACCATCCACAGCAGTGCAGCGGTCAGTCCCGCTGCGGCCACTCCCCACAGAATGCTCGCCGCCTGCGCCACCATGAACGTCAACACAGCGCCCAGCAACGCGCGAGCACGCCGCAGACCTTGGCTCAGTACTAATCCAGCCAGAACCCCCACGAAGATGCCGATGACGACATACTGGAAGGCGCTCGAGTCAGGAACCAGCCGTTCACGCGAGGGCGACTCAGCCGCCTGATAGGTGCCTTCGATCGTCCGGAGGATGGCGTCGGTGCCGGCCCGGACTCCAGCCGGGATATCACCCGCCTTGAAGCGCGGCACGATCTCGTTGCGAATGATGTGGGCTGAACGCAAGTCGGTCAGCGTCCCTTCGAGCCCATAGCCCACCTCAATCCGAAGTTTCCGCTCCTTCAGCGCGATCAGCAATAGGACTCCATTGTCCGTCCCTTTTCGCCCGAGCCTCCATGTCGTCGCCACGCGATGGGAATATTCCTCCACTGGCTCTCCCTCGAGTGACGGGAGTATCAGCACCGCAACCTGATTCCCGGTTTGCTGCTCGTGAGCTTCTAGCCGAGCGCTCAATTGTTCAGAGTCGTGAGCAGGCAACGCACGTGCGAGATCCACAATGCGACCCGTCAACGGCGGGACCTCCAGCGCGGAGAGGAGCAGCGGATTCAGCAGAAGTCCAAGGAAGACGACGAGCCGCGCCGGCTCTCGCCAGACACGGCTCATACAAAGAATAGACATCATGCAGGCAGGGCTAGAACTTGACCTCCGGCGGCTTGGCGACGGCTTTTTCATCTGCCACGGTGAAGTTAGGCCGCTCTTCCAGATGAAGAATGAATTTCGCGGTCAGGTTGGTCGGAAAATACCGCACCATCTTGTTGTATTCCGCTACGCGATCGATGTATCGCTTGCGGGCCACGGTGATCCGGTTTTCGGTGCCTTCCAGCTGACTTTGAAGATCGCGAAAGTTTTGGTCAGCCTTTAAGTTGGGATAGTTTTCCGCGATGGCAATCAGGCGGCCGAGGGCTGACGTCAGGCCGGCCTGCGCTTTTTGAAACTGCTCGAACGCTGCCGGATCCTTCAGCATTTCGGGGGTGACTTGAATGCCGGTAGCTTGCGCCCTCGCCTGAACCACTCCTTCAAGTGTTTCCTTTTCATGCGCGGCGTATCCTTTCACCGTCGCCACAAGATTGGGAATGAGGTCAGCCCGTCGCTGGTATTGATTGACCACTTCGCTCCAGGACGCCTTGGTGTCTTCGTCGAGTCCTTGCAGATCGTTATAGCCGCACCCCCACAGACTGCTGGTCATGAGTACGCCCAGGACGATCGTGTAAACCCTGCCCATAGCTCTCCTCCTTGTGATGAACGTGCAAGCGGATCATGCTATCATTGGTGGATCACGGAAGATAGCGGGAGACTCCATGTCGCTGGAACGCGCATCGCATCAGTCGGGAGGATTTCAGCTCAGGCACCGTTTGCTGGGCATCTATCAGGGAAGTGCAATTGAGCTGGCCTTCTGGCATCCTTCGTCCGGCATGCCTGAATATGGGCTCTGCCGGTTCTCGACCGAAGACAAGGCGCGAGCGCTGGTCGATTTCATGACCTCACCGGCGTGCCTCGAACCGTTCGATCCCAAGGACCTGACGATCGAACCGTATGACCTCGCCGAACATGAACGGCTGACGACTGAATACCCCCTGCCCTCTGCCTGGGAACAACCGATATAAGCCCTACCGATTGCGGGCTGCGAGAACCTGGCGTTGAATGCGGACAAAGAGAGGCGTGTTAGCTCTTGGCCGGGGCCGCCAGGGCTGCTGATTTCTGCATATGGTCGGCGGTCTGCGACTGAATGAAGGCAAGCAGGCGCTTGTTCTCCTGGGCCGCCCGCAAGAACTTGAAGGCGATGCCGCGCGGGCTCACCGAGCGTACCATCGCGGCCACCTCCAGCGGCTGTTCCTGTGATCCCGTGGCGATTTCCAGGTAGAAGATGTCGTCGACCCGCACCTGTGTCTCGCTTTTGATGATGCAGCCGCCCATCGATAGATCGAGGACCGTGCCCTCGCCGCGGACTTTTCCACCGGAAAACGACAGATACAGCCGCACGGGAATCCGGAGATGCTCACGACGGTCGATCGGATGGCGCGGGCGGTCCAGTCCGATGCGGGAGGCCAGAAAGCGGCAACTGCAGTGCTGGCAGGAGAAGGGAGACAACAGAAAGATCGCCGCCACCCGTTCGCTCGCCGAGAGCGGCCTGGCGCGCAGCACCTGTTCATGGCGGCATTGAGGACAATTCAGCGAGCGACCCATAGAATTGTGTTAGTTAGAACGTAACGCAGTAACGGTAATCTCTCACTCACTCATCGATAGTGCATGTCCCCGGATCTGTCAAGCGAAGAGGCGTAAACCGCTAGATCAGCGTGGAGAGTGTGCGGCGGCAGGTCGTATCAGTGAGATTCGTCATGAGGATCCGTCGGCTGTTCCGCGAGCGGACTCGGTTCTTCGATGGTGGCTCTGAGAAATTCCCGGTTGAGCTTCGCGATGAATCGCACGCTGATCGACTTCGGGCAGACCGCTTCGCACTCGTATTGGTTGCCGCAGGAGCCGAACCCTTCGCGATCCATGGCGGCGACCATGGCCTTGGCCCGTTTCGTCCGCTCCGGCTGGCCTTGAGGTAACAAGGCCAGGTGCGAGACTTTGGCGGCGACGAACAGTGTGGCCGACGCATTCTTGCACGCAGCGACGCAGGCGCCACATGAAATGCAAGAGGCGGCATCCATGGCCGTCTCGGCCTGGTCTTTCCCGATCAACAACACGTTTCCGTCTACGGCTCCTCCGGTATTGACGGAGATATATCCCCCGGCTTGCATGATGCGGTCAAATGCGCTCCGGTCCACGACGAGATCCTTGATGATCGGAAAGGCCTTCGCCCGCCAAGGCTCTATGGTGATCGTAGCGCCGTCTGGAAATCGACGCATGTAGAGTTGGCAGACGGTGCCGCGATCCGGACCGTGCGGCACACCGTCGATGACGAGCGAGCAGCTGCCGCAAATCCCTTCGCGGCAGTCATACTCGAAAGCCAGTGGCTCTTCCCCTTTCAGGGTGAGTTGCTGATTGACGACGTCCAGCATCTCGATAAAGGACATGGATGGGCTGATGTCCTGAACCTGATAGGTCGCCAAGCGGCCCTTGTCGGCCGGTCCGTTCTGCCGCCAGATTTTCAGCGTGAATGTCATCGTCGCACTGAGTTTCCTTCTCGCTCACGCACGCGGACTCCGAGCCGCGCAAGACACCGGACTATTGATAGGTCCGCATGGTCGGCTTCACGAACTCAAAGACCAATGGTTCCTTGTGAAGCACCGGCCGCCCGCTCGGGACGTATTCCCAGGCCGACACATAGGAAAAGTTTGCGTCGTCGCGCAGCGGCTCGCCAAGCGGCGTCTGATGTTCTTCGCGAAAATGCGCTCCGCACGATTCTTCCCGATGCAGCGCGTCATAACACAGCAACTCGGCATATTCGAGAAAATCAGCCACCCGCCCCGCATATTCCAGCGCCTGATTGAATGTGGCTCCCGATCCGAGCACCGCGACCTCGTGCCAGAACTCCTCGCGGAGGGCGGGAATGGCTTCGAGCGCTTTCTTGAGACCCGCTTCCTCTCGGGCCATCCCGCACAGATCCCACATCAGGCGTCCCAGGCTACGATGGTATGACGCGGCGGTCTGGCGCCCACGGCCCCGAAGCAGACGCGCGATCCGGTTGGTCACGCGCTCTTCGGCCGCCCGCACATCTGGATGACCGGTCCCGACGAGACCACTCTTCGTGGTTGCCAGATAATGGCCGATTGTATAAGGAAGAATGAAATAGCCGTCCGCCAAGCCCTGCATCAGCGAACTGGCGCCGAGGCGATTGGCGCCGTGGTCGGCAAAATTGGCTTCTCCGATCACGAAGAGACCGGGAACTGTACTCATCAAATTATAATCGACCCACAGCCCGCCCATTGTGTAATGCGGCGCCGGATAAATACGCATGGGCGCCTTGTATGCGTCTTCACCTGTAATGCGCTGATACATCTCGAACAGATTGCCGTAGCGTTCCTGGATCACATCGAGGCCTTGCTGGGCGATGGCGTCGGATAGATCCAAGTACACCCCTAGGCCGCCCGGTCCGACGCCGCAGCCGTCGTCGCACATGTGCTTCACTGCCCGTGAGGCCAGATCGCGTGGGGCGAGATTGCCAAAGCGTGGATAGCGCCGTTCCAGAAAGTAATCCCGCTCCGCTTCGGGAATCTGCTCGGGGGACCGTGTGTCCCCCTTCTGCTTCGGTACCCACAGGCGTCCATCATTACGAAGCGATTCCGACATCAACGTCAGCTTGGCCTGAAAGGCTTCGCTCGGTGGAATCGCCGTCGGATGTATTTGTGTGAAGCAGGGATTCGCGAAGGCAGCCCCCTGTTTCCAGGCCCGGTAGGTCGCGGTCACATTGCAGCCGCTTGCGTTCGTCGAGAGAAAAAAAATGTTGCTGTATCCGCCGGTGGCCAACACCACCGCCTCCGCGGTATGGGATCGGATCGTTCCTGTCACGAGATCCCGTACGACGATTCCACGGGCGTGTCCGTCGACGACGATCAAATCCAACATCTCGGTGCGCGGATGCATCCGGACCTGACCGCGATCGATCTGCCAGGAAAGGGCGGAATAGGCGCCGAGCAAGAGCTGTTGGCCAGTCTGACCCCGGCAGTAAAACGTGCGGGACACCTGCACGCCGCCGAACGAACGATTGGCTAGTTGTCCGCCATACTCACGGGCGAACGGCACACCGAGCGCCACACATTGGTCGATGATCTGCATGCTGACTTGCGCCAGACGATAGACATTCGCTTCACGGGAACGGAAGTCCCCGCCTTTGATCGTGTCGTAGAAGAGGCGTTCGACGCTGTCGCCGTCATCCTGATAGTTCTTGGCCGCGTTGATGCCGCCCTGCGCCGCGATGCTGTGCGCCCGCCGCGGACTATCCTGAAAGCAGAAGCAGTCCACCTGATAGCCGAGTTGCCCGAGCGTTGACGCTGCGCTGGCACCGGCCAGGCCGGAGCCGACGACGATGATTCCGACCTTCCTCTTGTTCGTCGGGCTGACAAGTTTTTCACTAAACCGGTGGCGGTCCCATTTCGTCTCGAGCGGTCCAAGCGGCACTTTGGAGTCGAGCGTGATCATGCGTGCACCAGCCCAAACGCGATCGCGAGAACGATGGCCACATTCCCCACGACCACCAGCAGCGCCACCAGCGGCCCGGCACCTCGGAAAAGACGATCCAGCATCGGATGCTGGATGCCCAGCGTCTGCAGGCTGCTGGACAGGGCGTGGCTCAAGTGCAGTCCCAACACGGCTTGGCCGGCGAGGTAAATCACCACCAGCAGCGGATTTTGAAAGGCGTGCACGATATTGCCGAACACGTCACGCTGGCCTCGGGAATCCAGACGATTATGCAACGCGGGGTCCAGCCAGCCCGCGGTCAAGTGCACCAGATGAAAGAGAATGAATAGCAGCAGCAGGCTGCCGGTCAGCGCCATGGTGCGGGACGCCAAGGATGCACGGCGATAGCGATGGACCACGTAGCCGGCAGGCCGCGCGCGTCGGTTCTGAATCGCCAGGCGGATCGATAAAACGATATGCAGGCCGATGATGGCGAGCAACACCAACCGCGCACTCCACAGGGCCATCGGCATGTCGCGCAAGAATGCGGCATACGCATTCAGGGCGTCTTGCCCTTCGAACACTTGCAGGTTCCCGAGCATGTGGAAGACGACGAACCCGGCCAGTCCCAATCCCGAGAGGGCAATGAGGACCTTGCTGCCGAGGGAGGAGAGAATGTGACCGAAGAATCGAATCATGGGCAACGATTCAAATCGCGCCGCTGTCTTCACTTGTACTCCGCTCGGTTCCATAGCTCAAGTGTTTCCCAAACCGTGCTCACGAGACGGACGCCGCAGCGGCGCGGCCAGCCAAATGGCCGGTGGCCCAGGCCCATTGAAAATTGAAGCCGCCGATGCGGCCGTCACAATCCAGTATCTCGCCGATCAAATACAGGCCGCGGACCAATTTCGACTCCATCGTCCGGAAATTGATTTCTTCAAGCGGGACACCTCCCGCCGTCACCTCCGCAACGTTCCATCCCCGGTGTCCGGTCACCGGAAGCGGCAGTCGGGTGAGGACGGTCAGTACCCGGTTCCGTTCGCTTCGTGGCATTTGTGCCGCCGCCCGCTGTGGATCGCAACCGAGCGCCGCACATGCTGCCTCGGCAAACCGCTCGGGGACGACGAGCGCCAAGGTCTTCACCACAGACCTGCGCGGACTCTCCGACGCCTGCCCCATGAACCAGTGTTTCGCCTGCTCGAATGTCCGCCCTGGAAGCACATTGAGATACATCTCGACTTGGTCGCCCCGTTCATGTGCCCACGTCCACACGCGGCTGGCATCCATGACCACCGGTCCGCTGACGCCGAAATGTGTCCACAGCAAACTGCCGGTCCGGACGTCGACAGCTTTGCCGGTCAGGACTGTCGTGAGCGCCACCTCCTGCGACACGCCGGAAAGACTCCCATGAAACATCTTATCGTCCAATAGCAATGGAACCAAGGCAGGAACGGTCGCGGTGACCGAGTGACCGAGGTCGCCTGCCAAGGCGTAGCCGGAACCATCGCTTCCCGACTTGGGAAGCGATCGACCTCCGGTGGCGAGGATGAGAGTCCTGGTGTAAATCGCTCCCTGTGAATGGCTGACTGTGAATCCGTTCCTCCCGCCGTGCCCGCGCTCGATGCTCTTCACCCGATGGCCTGTCAACATATTGACTTCCAGGGCCTGGCAACGATGAAGGAGCGCGTTGAGCACCGTCCGCGCCTTATCGGTGACGGGAAAGAGCTTGCCGGTATCTTCACGCTTGAGCTCGACACCCAATGCGTGAAACCAGTCGATGGTCTCTCGAACCGAAAAGGCAGCGAGCACATTCTTGATAATGCGCCGATTGCCGAAGAAATCGGTGGCCGACACCGCCTCGTGGGTGACGTTGCATCTGCCTCCCCCGGAAATGAGAATCTTCGCACCAAGGGCCTTCGCCCCATCGAGCAGGGCCACGTGCCGACCGCCTGTTCGTTCGGCCGCGGCGATGGCCGCGGCAAGGCCAGCGGCTCCTCCTCCGACAATCACGAGATCCACTGCATCCATCAGGCGCACCTTGCTCGAGGATCGAGAGGCACGTCTCGTGTCGTGTGATTGGTTCCCGGCCGTTTCCCTCCACGAACGCTCCTGCGTTTGCAGGCGGGAGGCATCAGGCCATACATCGGAGTAAGAGGCGTAGGAGCTCTTCGACCTCGGATTGTTCGTGCAGGAAAAAGTGCGCGCGGGACTCGGCCTGCCTGCCGACACGGACACCCATTATGACCGCGTCCGGCAATGAGAACACGCTTTCATCCGTGTCCTCATCTCCGATATAGAACAGTCCGGTTCGGCCGAGATGGTTCATAAGGGCAATCGCGGCTTCACCCTTGCCGCCAAGGCCGGGAGGCAACGCGTTGATCGAATACTTGCCTTCGATCAGTTTCGGTTCCGGTGTCAGCCGCCGGAGCCAGGCCAGTGATGTCCTTGCGGCGTCTGCGGGGTCTTGCGCAAGGCGCACATGGACCGTCAGTGAATATCGCTTGTCCTCGATCTCCACACCAAGCAGTATCATCGGCGCGAGCGTGCTCTCCAGTTCGCGCTTCCAACCGGCACAAATTCGCTCGGCTTCGGCCAGGGTGCTGCGGGACGTCAACGGACTTTCTATGCCGTGGTTGCCGATCACGTGAGGAACGATTCCATTCGTCCGCAACAACACGTCGGCGAGCGCCCTTCCAGATACGACGGCGCACGGCACCCGCTTGGCCAGCTCGCGCAACCATTCTGCCACGCCAGGCGACAGCGTGACGGCATGGCGATCGCTTGAGATCGGAGCTAGCGTGCCGTCGAAGTCGAACGCATAGAGAAGCGGTCGGGACGCGGCGTCGCGCAATGCACGAAGACCGGCCTCCGAAAGGGCATGGATCACGCCTGCCCTCCCGTCGTGGTTCTGGCATTTCGCGCGCTGGTTTGTCGCACCATACGTGCCCGCTGCCGCATGCGGGCGGCATCCATGAGCATTCGGCCCGCCCACCGGTAAACGTTGAACTCTTGCACGATCCCTCTCATGCTTCGCATCCGCGCCCGCTGTTCCGTCGGAGGCATCGTCAGCGCAAGATGCATGGCCGCCGCGCACTGGTCGATATTGTATGGATTGACCACGAGCGCGTCCGGCAATTCCGTGGCCGCACCGGTGAATTGACTTAGAATCAGGACGCCCTGCTCATCGTCCCGAGCCGCCACGAATTCCTTCGCCACCAGATTCATCCCGTCATGAAGACTGCTGACGACGCACAAGTCGGCCCCGCGATAATGCATCATCACATCTCGCACGTCATGGTGCCGAATCAACAAGTGGATAGGCTGGTAGCCCTCGCGGCCGAACCGTTTGTTAATACGCTCGGCGAGATTCTCGACCTGCTGCCGGAACTGCGCGTACTCCTCAATTTTCGAACGGCTGGGGGCGGCGATCTGGACGAAGGAAAACCGCCCGATCCATTCGGGCTCCAGTTCCAACAATCGTTCGACCGCCAAAAAACGTTCCAGAATGCCCTTCGTATAATCGAGACGTTCGATGCCCAATCCCACTACATGATCGAGAGGCAGTGCATAGATCTCCCTGATCCGCTTGCGGCACTCGAAGACGGACGGTTGGGAGGCGAGCATGCGGCCAGGCCATTCGATCGAGATCGGATAAGGGTTGACGGCCGTCAGTTTGCCGCCATAGGAAATCGTCGAGCTGTCCCAGTCAATCCTCGTCTCGAGAGACCGATCCACCGTGTTGATGAAATTACTGCAATGGAAGCGGGTGTGGAATCCCAAGATGCTGCTGCCCAGCAGGCCCTCCAGAATTTCAACGTACCAGGGGCAGATCGCATACCGTTCGGGGTTGGGCCACGGAATGTGCCAAAAGGTAATAATCGTCGCGTGCGGCAAATGGTCGCGCACGAGTTTCGGCACCAGGGCGAGGTGAAAATCCTGGATCAGCACGACCGGATTATCCGTCTTGGCCTCCTCCACCACTGCCAAGGCGAATCGTTCATTGATCGCTTGATACTGCTGCCAATCAGACGATCGAAACACGGGACGAACGTGAGCCAGATGACAGAGAGGCCAGATGCCTTCGTTCGCGAATCCATAGTAATACCCGGCTTCTTCTTCCGGAGTGATCCAGACCCTCCGGATATCGAATGAGGGCGTCTCGGGCGGCACGCGGACATGTGCGCGTGCATCGACGACGTCCCGATCGGCGCTGCCGTTTCCATGGGCAATCCACACTCCTGAACAGGCCCGCATGATCGGTTCCAGGGCCGTGACGACTCCGCTGGCCGGAACCTGGACTTCGATCGCCCCGTCCTTCCGATTATGAATGTACGGCTGGCGGTTCGAGACAATGAGCACTTCGTCGCCGGCCAAATGGTCGTGGAGAGTGGACTTGAGCGTTGCGGGCTTCCAGCTCACCTGGCTTTCGTCTTTCATGCGCTTGTCCGCCTCAAGATGGTGGATGAGCGCACGGAGGTCTTTGGCCACCGGTTGCAACTCGGGACCATGGTGTTGGTCTTTGATGAGTGCGATCAGCCCCTCGCCCCGCAGCATTGAACGGACGCCGGTGACCCAACCGCGCCAACTCAGATGTGCGACGAGTACGGTCACGGATGAGATTACCGCTCCGATGATGGCGAACAGGTAAAAGAGATACCACTTCGTATCCGTGCTTCGGCGCTGCACCCAGCTCATGTCATGTACCAGCATCAAACGGCCGACGGGACCGGCATTGCCTTCGATGCCGACTGCCGACACGTGCACGGCTCCCTGCGGCAACTGCAAAAGAGCCGTCTGGCCAGCGCGGATCGTCTCATTTCCTTCACAGGCGATAGCTTCCGGGTACGTCTGTGTTTTGTAGAGCAGGCGGTTTCGAAGGTCACAGAATCCGATGGCAAAAAGTCGTTCATCTTGAATGATCCGATTGAAATAGGCGGGAAGCTTCGTCCTGGATTCGGATGCGAGCAGGTCGCCGAGTGGACCTTCGACCATGCGGCCGATCAGTTCGGCGCGGATTTCAACATCCCTCACGAACCATTTCAACGTGAGGCTGTCTACCAAGGGAATGACGGCATAGGCGAGACCGGCGAGCACCAAGGCCAGAGGCAGCAAGAATCGCAGGGATAAACGCATACATCACCTCTCGTTTACTTCAGCGGCAAAATCCCCTATTGTTGTGGCATGTATCCCTACGCACTCATCGGTAATTGTCATACCTCGGCCCTCATCAATGCAACCGGAAGTGTCGAATGGATGTGCCTTCCCCGACCCGACAGTCCGCCGGTCTTCGGGAGGCTTTTGGACCCAGATGGCGGCCATTTCTCCATTACGAGCTTGCTTTCACCGTCACCGGAGCCGACGACCAGCCAATCCTACCTATCCAATACAAACATTCTGACGACGACTGTCAAGCTTTCGAACGGCGATGCGTTCCGGATTACGGACTTCTGTCCTCGATTCGAACAGTACGGCCGCATGTACCGCCCCGCCGCGCTTTTTCGGCTTGTCGAGCCTTTGCAAGGCACACCGGCCATTCAGGTCAGCTGCCGTCCCGTGTGCGGCTGGGACAAAACCGCCGCACTGCCCGTCCGTGGCAGCAATCATCTACGGTACGACATCCGCGGTGAGTCGCTGCGCCTCCTGACGAATATGCCCTTGACCTATCTCTGCGAAGAAACGCCCGTCGCCTTGACGCGAAAATTTTACTTTGCGCTGACCTGGGGACCGGGCATCGAGGATGACCTCATCAAAGTGACGCACGACTTCCTCGAACAAACGACCCGCTACTGGCGGCTCTGGGTCAAGCATTGTTCCGTTCCCTTGCTGCACCAGCAGGAGGTGATCCGCTCAGCCCTGGCACTGAAGCTCCACTGCTACGAAGATACCGGGGCCATCTTGGCGGCAATGACGACCAGTTTGCCCGAACAGGTTGGCGGTCAGCGGAATTGGGATTATCGGTACTGCTGGCTGCGTGACGCCTACTTCACGCTCACGGCCTTCAACAATCTGGGCCATTTCGAGGAGATGGAATCTTTCCTCAACTTCCTCCTGAACATCGCCCTCACCCATGAGCAGTCCCGTGACCGCCTCCGGCCAGTATACACGCTCAGTCAGGGGCTCCCGCTTCCGGAAATCGAGCATGCCAACTGGGTCGGCTATAAAGGCAGCGCGCCGGTCCGCAGCCATAACCTGGCGGCCGATCAAGTCCAAAATGACGCCTACGGCGAGATGATTCTCACCTTCACGCCGATTTTCTTCGACGAGCGGTTCGTGGATCTCCGCACCAGGGATCTCGACGGCCTTTTGACCCATCTGGCGCAACTCTGTGCCAGGAGCATCGGGCGTCAGGACGCGGGCCTGTGGGAGATTCGCGGCGGGTGGCAAGAGCATTCCTTCACGAATCTCTTGTGCTGGGCCGGATTGGAACGATTGGAACGCATCAAACGTGCGGGGTTCCTCAAATCGATCACGCTCGATTTGACCGCCGAGCGCGAACGTGCTTCCCGAGCCCTGCTTCGCGCCGTCCGGGACGGCGCCGTCCGCAACGGACCCGAGGATGCGACCCACGATGCGGCGCTGTCGCAACTGGCCATTCTTGGATATCCCGACAGAGCACTGTGTGATACCACGGTGGGGCATATCGTGCGGGAGCTCTCGCTCGCGTGCGATCGCTCGGACACAGGATTCTTCTACCGTTATGTCCGGGAGGACGATTTTGGCAAGCCGGAAGGGGCGTTCGTCGTATGCTCGCTGTGGATTGCCCAAGCGCTGGCACGCCTGGGCAATCTCAACCACGCGAGGGCCATCCTGGATCGGGTGGTGACGGCGGGCAATCACGTCGGCCTGCTATCGGAACACTTCATCCCCCGCACCCAGGATCAATGCGGAAATTTTCCTCAAGCCTATTCCCACGTCGGTTTGATCAACGCGGCGTTTGCTGTAAGCCCTCCGTGGAGCGACGTTCTCTAATTCAAGGCTGCCGGCCCACTCGCTCACTCACCTTGCCGGCACGCAAAGGCGCGCTTAGGATACGCCTCTTCTTGCATCCTCGGAACCGTAATTTCCCGAAACCTGATTCCCATGTTCGGACTAGGCGCACCCGCCGTCATCCTCCCCGGATCCTGACCGTCATAGTCGGGCTCATTGAACCGCGAGGATTTTCAGCATCGAACCATACGTTGTATCTGAGGTCGCCCGCACGAACGGGACACAGACTGATCGACTCTCCCGGAGCGATAGTAATCAGGTCGTTCACTTCGCCGAACAGGTTGACGATGCCATTCTGGCACTGATGCTCTTCCAGCAGCTTGCGGTTCAAAAAACCCACGCGAACGGGATTCCCGCGGGCATTCATCCATCGCACCTCATCTCCCGGCGAGGCATACATCACACCAGGCTTGACGAGATCAGAGATCTCGACCGTTCGAACGGTTCGAGCGCTGCTGGTCGCCGTACTATGGCTACATGCCGCGAGAGTGCAAACGGCGAGCGCACACAAGCTTAAACGTATCCGTGTCATTTCTCATCCTTTCCTCTCCTGCCGCCCGACGGCAGTGCAGGAGTGCGGTGATTTGAAAAGCTGCTGAGACGAAAAGGACGATTAGATCAGAGGAGGATGAAACAATGAGGCAGCCAGAATCGGCACGTGAAGCGATGGATTACTGTCTGCCACGCGCTCCCGTCTTGAGAAAACAACGCAGTGCGAGCAGCTCGTGAGCAGCGAGAACCCTTCCGAGATCGAGGCTTCACCGACATCGAGGCTTTCTCCGGCATTGAGCAGGGGCGCTGGGACTCCCAGCATCTGCAGAAAAACGCTGAGACAGACGATGACAACCAATCCGATCGCCAGCGGGACCGGCTGACCCGCTCGACGACTCGAGCACGGTAATCTCACCTGATTCAACTCCATTCGGTCATCGTACCACGAGTACTGAACAGGCCGCATGTTGTACGAGTCTGGTCGATACACTGCCGAGCAGGAAACGCCCCACCGCGCCCCGACCCTTGGCGCCGCTCACAATGAGATCGGCCTCATGCACTTCGGCCGTTTTCAAGATGTTGTCGGCGGGATTCCCTATGGTCGGGACCTGCTCCACGACATAGCCCGCTCGCACCAACTTGGCGGAACACTCTTCCACGATGGCCTTGCCCGCCTGGCGTACCTCAGGGTAATTCAAGAATGGCATGGCGTGCGTGACCGTGACTCTGATCGGTCCCTGCGAAGCCCGGCCAGTCGAGGGCCTCATGGACCGCAACAAAAACTGCATGGCCCGTTTGGAGGCCGTTGAGCCATCGACGGCAAGGACCACACGCCGGATCGCTCGCGGCGCTTCCCGCACGACCAATACAGAGCAGGACACATGGTGGATGACGTGTGTAGACACGCTCCCCAGCATGAATCGATCAACGGCATCCAGGCCGCGAGAGCCCACCGTCATCAGACCGATGCCGCGCTTAGCCGCTTTCACAATGGTTGCCGCCACTGGCCCGCGTTCGATCACGACACGCCCCGTCAGACCCTCAGACTTCAATGCGCGAGCGGCTTCTTCTTTTGTGCGCTCGGCCTGGGCCTGTACCTTGGCGATCTCTTCTTTCAGGTACCGCTCCGTTCCAATGACCGCCGGCTGCAGCATAAAAGGCGCGCGAAGGCTTCCGATATCCACGACATGCAGCACCTTGACGGTGGGCGCCTCTGTGAGCGGCAAATGTCCTACCCATTCGAGCGCCCACTTGCCATATCTGGATCCGTCGGTCGTGACTAACACCCGCATGGGGTCTGGCCCTCTCCTTATTCCCGCTTGCCTCTGTTCACCTGAAACCGCTGCTTGAAGGCATCGGGCGTCAATCGAACCACAGCGGCGTGACGGTTCAGTCGTTCCTCATCCGTGAAATCCTTCTCATCGAGCCGGATCATGTACTGACGGGCGATCTGATAGGATTGCGACTCGGTATCCACCATCCTGACTTTTGCGCGGCCGGTCACAGGATCCAGCATCTCTTTGAAAGGCATCGGCGCAAAACGGCCATCCTGGATCGTGACCATCGCCGCCGTCCCGCCGTCCAGCAGATATTGCGCCGCACAATAGCCGAGATCACGGGTGTACTCCATATCATAGGGAATCGGGTCCGCACATCGAAGCTCGTAGCCGACATTCTTCGACACGACTGTGACGGACAGTCCCAAGGCCTTCAATCCTTTCGTCACCTCGCGCCTGAGCAGGTCGCCGATGTCCACTTCCGACAGCCGCAAATGGCCGTGCTCGTCGCGTTCCACGTGGTCCAAACCACCCAGGTCGTCCTGGTCAATGATTTCGATCAATCCCTCGGCCAAGACGATTACGCCATCGGTCCGACCGCTGGCGAAGCGCTTGACCATGGTGCCGATGACCACATCCACCAGCCGCTGCAATCTGACCGGACGGTCCCTGAATTCTTCAGGAATGATGGTCAGGGTGGCGCCAGCGGCTTTACCTATCCCCAGCGCTAAATGCCCGGCCTTCCGCCCCATGGTGACCGTAAGGTACCAACGCGACGTCGTACGGGCGTCCACCATCAGATTCTTGAGTATCTCCACCCCATAATGGCGCGCTGTCTGAAAGCCGAAGGTCGGAATACCGTAGGGCAGGTCCAGATCATTGTCGATAGTTTTCGGCACGTGCACGACCTGCATACGGCCCCCTGAGCGCGCTTCAAGTTTCAGTGCAGAAAATGCCGTATCGTCTCCACCAATCGTCACCAGCCGCGTGATCCCCAGGCTCATCAGCGTGGCCAAGACCTGGTCCAGATGCTCCGCCTTTTTCGTCGGGTTCGCTCGTGAGGTGCCCAAATGTGAGCCGCCGCGAAAGTGAATGCGGCTGACCTCTTCAATAGAGAGCGGATGCACATGTCCTGTGCTTCCTTCCATCAGCCATTTGAACCCGTCCACAAAGCCCAACACCTCAGAGCCGCCGAGAATGCTGCGGATGGTCACAGCACCGATTACACTGTTGATTCCTGGCGCGGGACCTCCTCCTACCAGCATGCCGACGATGGGGCGTGACGCACTCATGATCTTAAGACTCCATTTCAACTATAGGAGAGCCCGCATGGCAATCGCGGCTGCGGTGAGAATTATCAGGATTCAGTCATTGCGGCAAGAGGGAATGACGGCGTGTCGCGGAGGCGCTTGAAAAGAGCTCGACATTTGATCACAATTCGGGAAACACGAACAGAGATCGGATCGCTTTTACAGATGATGAGTCAGAGTACGGCTGTCTGCGGTGTCTTCCTGTTGGTCGGCCTGACCCTGCCCTTCCGTCTCGCTGCGCAGGAATATCCGCCCGATGCGTCCCGTGGAAAGGCGGTGTACGAGCGGCATTGCCTAAGCTGCCACGGCGTGCAAGGGCGAGGCGATGGACCAAATGCGGTGTTGCTCACCATTGCCCCGGCCAACTTCCATCGGCCCGGATCGTTTTTGAAATCGGACGAAACCCTGTTGCGCATGATTGAGCACGGCGGCGTCTACAGCCCGATGCACGCCTGGCGTGGCCGGCTGACCGACGGCGAGATGCAAGACGTGCTTGCTTACATCCGGCTCCTGTCCCAAGACGCACGCTAGGCTTCAATCCGTCATGGGAAGCCGTCTTCTTGATAGTCCCTCGTTGTTTTACCCACCGGTGCTGCTCTGATTCGGGATGACAAACGCGCCGACCTGCTCCACCAGGTCGTGATTTGCCTCGTGAGTAGAGCGGGGCGGCCCTGTTGTCTGGACTATGCTCTGTGCCATACTCGCCGGCAGAGCCACTCATGACTGGTCGACCGCAATTTCCACACGAACAATCAGCGATGGGTGAATTCACTAGGCAAGACGATGCCTTTCGCGAGTGGGTCACCGCCGACGGCAGTTCCGGTTTCCCAGCGGCCTCCGGTCGTTATCATCTGTACGTATCATGGGCCTGTCCCTGGGCACACCGTACGATCATCGTGCGCAAGCTCAAAAAGCTGGAACACGTCGTCGGCATGACCGTGGTCGATCCAATTCGAGATGCGCGCGGATGGGCCTTCCGAGAAGGGCCAGGACACTCGCTGGATCCCGTCAACGGTTTCCAATTTCTCAGCGAGACTTATCGCGCGACCGATCCGGACTATCGCGGACGCGTGACCGTCCCAGTGCTCTGGGATACTGTCACGAGGCGCATTGTTTCGAATTCCGACGATGACATCATGCGGATGTTCAATAGTGAGTTCCATACCTTCACTTCCAGCCGTCTCGATCTGTATCCGGAACCGCTGCGAAATCAGATCGACGAGTGCAACGCATTGCTGTATGAACAAGTGAACGATGGCGTGTATCGCGCGGGATTCGCGACGTCGCAGGCCGCGTATGAAAAGGCCGTCCGCCGGCTCTTCGAGGCGCTCGACCGGCTGGAACAACGTCTCGCCGATCGCCGCTACTTGTTTGGCACCCAATTCGTCGAGACGGATTGGCGCCTGTTTGTCACACTGATCCGGTTCGACGCGGTCTATCATGGCCACTTCAAGTGCAACATCCGGCGAATCATCGACTACCGGAATCTCTTCGGCTTTCTCCGCGACCTGTACCAGACTGACGGCATTGCCGAGACGGTCAACTTCGACCATATCAAGCGCCATTATTACTTCACGCATGACGACATCAATCCCACGCGAATCGTCCCACTCGGCCCCCAGCAGGACTTGTCGGCCCCACATGGGCGCGGAATTTTCGACTAGTGGAGCCCACCGATCCGAATGGCTCTATTGCTAAATCTTGTAGGTAAAGTTATTACTGCTCTCGCCGGTCCGTTGGTCGACCCCATCGCTGAGGTCGTGAAAAACAGCGTCGTTCTCAGGGAGGAACCATGCGGAATGCTTTCCGGTTCGGCGAGTGTTGTGTCTGCATACTCATCGCCGCTGCCATGCTCTCTTCCCACTCAGTCAGCGCCGCTTCATTGAAAGAAGCGACTTTTTTCGCCTGGGACGATCGTTTTGACGGTCCTGATACGATTCCTGCCGGTCAAACGACCATCCGTCTGCGCAACCGCGGCAGGGAACCGCATCAACTTCAATTGCTGATGTTGGATGCCGGCAAAACACCGGCGGAGCTGGCTACCGTCCTCCGTTCAGGCGCGCAAAGCATTCCTTCCTGGGCTAAGCAGGTGGGCGGTCCTAATGGGGTGGGAGCTGGCCAGGCGGGTGAAGCCACATTGTATTTAGAACCAGGCTCTTACGTCATCATCTGCGGCATTCCAGGGAAAACCCACCAGACTCACGCCGCCTTGGGTATGCAGAAGGCGTTGCGGGTGATCGGGGCGAAACCGCCGCCGCCCGACTTCCGTGGCAACTTCCATATGGCGATGTTTGAATATGAATTTGTGGTCGTACAACCGCTCAGAAAAGGTCGGCATACTTTTTATGTAGTCAATCGAGGGAACCAAACCCACCAAGCCAGTTTGATCCGTCTCGATCCGGGCGCTTCAACCGAAGATGTGCTGACAGCGATCCGTCAGGACAGCCCTGCCCGTTTACCCGGGGTACTGATCGGCGGTATGAGCGGACTCGAACCGGGACGAGACGGTACTTTCACCGCAGACCTGACACGAGGCCGCTACGCCATCATGTGCTTGTTCTCCAACACCCTCATGAGCGAGTCGCATGCCGCGAAAGGCATGGTCCTGAACTTCACCATCGAATAATGGGAACCTCAGCGGATGCCCGGCGCCTGGTGCAAGGACGCCGAGAAGCCACTGCGTCAAGGATGTACCTGCAGATGAATGGCTATGGAAGAATGATGGACTGTTCGTGATAGCCCATGCCCTTGAGTGTCCCTTCTAAGGCATCGACCATCATGGGTGGGCCGCAGAGGAAGACCACGGTCTCGGGGCCAGGCCCGGGGAGATGCTTGCGCAGAGTCTCTTCCGTGATTCGTCCTTGGCCTTGGGTCCACCCGGCAGGCGGTCGCTCCAAGACGTGGTATACGTGGAAGTTTGCATGCTCACGATCGTCGGCTTCCCATTCGTCGCGAAAAATAATGTCGGCTTCGCTCTTATTCGCAAAGACAAGAGACAAATCCACTGGAAGGCCTTTTGCGAGAATCCAGCGAATAATGGAAATCATCGGTGTGATCCCGGTGCCGCCCGCCACAAATCCCGCCTGCTTGGCCATGCCGTCCACCCAATGACCGCCGCTGTTCGGCCCGCTCATGAGCACGCTGTCGCCGATCTCCCGGTCATGCAGATACCGTGAAACCAATCCATTCTCGTATCGTTTCACCGTGAGATCAAAATAGCCGGTGGTGCCGGGGACAGAGGATGGCGTGTACGGCCGCTTGACGGCTTTACCATCGATGGTCGCATGCACGTAGAGGTGATCGCCGGGCAACATGTCGAGCGTCGCGTCTTCAGGCAGCGCGAAACAAAAGGTCTTCGTGTCGTGGGTGTCCTGATTCATCGCCGTCAACTCATAGGGCGCGGGCGCTTTTGTCTTGATGCGTGTGATGGTTTGCGAATCCATACAGGGCATCTTACGGGTCTCAGCCCATACCCGCAACTCTAAGATGAGTGGAGGGGGTCAAAACCCTCTTCTTGAGAAAATCTGAAAATGCTGACGGTCAATCATGTCGAAGTCGGCCGTCCACCGGTATCCGGCCGATTCCATCTCGCGCCGGACCTCCTCAGCTGCGGAACCATGACCTAGAAGACCAGAGAAGATGCCATGCGGATGAAAATCAAGAATCGCGACCCGCCCGTCTGGCTTGAGATATCGGGTCAATGATTTGAAGTATGCGATACGATCGTCCATGTGATGGTAGGTGTCGCAACTGAACACCAGGTCCACCGGTTCAGGTAATTTTGCATCCGTAGGTTCGGCGTGAACCGGCACGACATTCGTAATGTGCTTCGCCTGCATTTCCTTCGTGATGATATTTAGGCCTGTCTCATCGATATCCACTGCGTACACTCGTCCTTGAGGACCGGCCGCGCTCGCTAAATGCCATGTGAAATACCCCCCGCCCGCACCTAAATCAGCAACCCGCGATCCAGGAGTGATGCCGAGTGCTTCGACCACGTCTTTCGGTTTCTGCCAGGCATCCCGAGAGGGATCGTTCATGTGTTGATAGGCGAGGTTGGCGCAGCCGGACAGCCATAGACATGAGAGAAGGAACAGACCGATGCGGGTGTGTCGTGATGCAGTGATTCTCATGAGATGGAATGGTGTGTGTGAGGAAGCTAGGCCCTCAGTC
>Ga0075419_10000435_pt1 | contig 25880 bp, 27 predicted proteins | sample SoiMetdeltSBSDD3_FD_76900 | JGI IMG/M metagenome (GOLD analysis project Ga0075419, IMG submission 76900) | Bulk soil microbial communities from a Populus tree surrounding site in Tennessee, USA - Soil MetaG P. deltoides SBSDD3 | ecosystem: Environmental > Terrestrial > Soil > Tree plantation... | reverse complement strand
TCAACCTCGCGACGGTCACGGCCGGCGGCGAACCGCGGATCAGTGCGGTCGACGGGCACTTCCTGAACGGCCGGTGGACGTTCAGCACGTCCGGGTCCGCCGCGAAGGCGCGGCACCTGCGGGTCCGGCCCGCGGCCAGCGTGGCCTATGTCGACGGCGAACGGGTCGGGGTGTTCACGCACGGCGAGGTCGAGTTCCTCGAGATCGGCACGCCCGAGCAGGTCGCGCTCGACGAGTACCTCACCGGGTTCTACGGCAGCTCGCCGTCGAGCTGGGGCGACGACATCGTGTACTGCCGGGTGCGGCCGAGCTGGATGGTCGGGTACGCGTTCGACCGGGACCAGCTGATGGCGGAGATCGGCGCGGACGCGACATAGAGGACCCCGGCGCTCCCCCTCCTGAGTGCCGGGGCCCTCCCCCGTTCCAGTCCCCCGTCGCGCCCCCGCGCTACCGATCCCCCCGCCGGTTCCCCCGTCGATGCGGACGGCCCCGCAGCTGTCCCCTGATGCAGCTGCCGGACACCCACCGGCGACTGGTCCCGACGCCGGGACAGTGGCGCGCCGACAGCCCAGGCAGGGAGAAGTCGGCGGCCACCACCCGGCGCGGTGCCAGGCAGTTCGGTTCGGTACGGTCCAGCACCCGGAAGTCACGACAACCGATCGGCGCCCCCACCAGTCGGAAGTCGGAGCTGATCCGCGTCGCCGGATGCGTGGTCCGGGCGGGAGCTGACAGCCCGGTGTGGGTGGAGGTTCCCGTCGCCACCGTCACCGTCCCCGTCTGCCGCGCGCTGCCCGAGCCTGACATCTGGAACTCTTTCCCGTAGATCCGATCCGTCCTACTGGCACTGATTCTTGGGGAGCGCGCACCACGGGACGAGGCAGATCAACCGGCAGTTACCCGGCAGTTTCCGCCGGGTCGCTTCAGGACTGCGCAGTCAGGAGAGGGCGGTGACGGCGTCGTCGGCGAGCCGCCGTATGGCGTCCGCCGGGTCGGGCTGCGGCCAGCCGTCCGCCGCGACGGCGGCACCCGCCACGGACTGCAGCACCGTCCAGGCGGTAGGAAGCATTCCCGGGACCATCGCCTGCTGCCACCCGAGCAGCGCGGCGGCGAGCCGGTCGGCGGAGGTGTCGTCGCCGGCCGCGCGCAGTACGGCGACCGCCTCCGGCAGCACGTCCAGCAGGTACACCACCCGGCCCTCGACCAGCAGCCGGGCGATCGCCTCGCGCACCGCGGTGACGGCCTGCGCGGTGTCGCCGGTACGGCGCGCCAGCCGGCTGCGGTACAGCATCACCAGGTAGTCGAAGTACCCGCGGTGGCCCTTGATGTCGGCGTCCGCCTCGTCGATCAGCGCCTGCGCGGCGGCGTACTCGCCGGCGTGGAACTCGACGATCGCGAGGCAGCTCGCCAGCCGGGTGCGGTCCGGGTCGTCCGAAGCCTGGGTGGCGCGCGCCATCTCTGCCCACCGCCGGGCCTGCTCCAGATTGCCGAGCTCGACGTCCAGCCGGCTGAGGGCGATGAAGCCCGTCGCGTCGGGGTACACGCCCGGGTTGTCGAGCGACTTCTGCCAGGCCAGCAGCAGGTCCTTCGCCTCCTGCAGCCGGCCCCAGCGCGACAGCGCCAGCCCGCAGGTGCCCTGCACGGTCGCGGCGCGCTGCGCCTTGCCGTGCTTGATCGCGTCCGCGACCAGTGACGGGATCTCCGCCAGGCTGTCCGGGTCGAGCAGCAGCGACCCGGACGACACCCAGCCGGCCCGCGCGAGCAGCCCGAGGTCGGTGTGGCCGGGGATCAGCTGCCGGGCATCACCGTAGTTGTGCCGCGCGGCCCGGACGTCACCGGTCAGGCTGGACAGCCGCCCGGCGATCGCCCGCAGCTTCCCACGGGTCTGCTTGTCGCCCACGGCGTCGGCGCACCGAGTGGCCCAGCCGATCCCGGACTCGGCGATGCTGGCCTGGTACTGCCAGGCGATCCGGAACCCGAGCACGATCTCGGCGGCGTCGTCCCAGCGGCCCAGCTCGGCGGCGCGTTCCAGCGCGACCTCGAAGGTGGCGGAGTTCGCGTTCGCGGCCCGGTACCGCCGGTCCCGCTCCGGGCTGGCCCACGCACCCTCCAGCCCGGTCGCGTACTCCAGGCACCAGTCCACCGCCCGGTCCCGCAGCTCGGCCGCACTTCCGGCTTGTTCGGACAACCCGGCGGACGCGTGCTCGCGGATGGTCTCCAGCATCTTGTACCGGCTGCCGTACAGCTGCTCGTACTCCTCCACCGGCTGCAGCAGCGACTTGTCCACCAGCTCGGCCAGCAGCGAAGGCACGCTGCGCTCGTCGACGGGCGCGCCGGCGCAGATCCCGGACACAGCCTGCAGGGTGAACGGCGAGCCGAGCATCGAGACCCGGTACAGCAGCTGCCGGGCCGGGTCGGTCAACGCGTCCACGCTCCACGCGATCGTGCCGGCCAGCGTCCGCTGGTGCGGCGCCCCGAACCGGCGCGGTCCGGACAGCACCTGGAACCGGGCGTCCAGTGCGGCCAGGATCGCCTCCACCGACAGCGACCCGACCCGGGCCGCGGCGAGCTCCAATGCCAGTGGCAGCCCGTCGAGCCGACGGCACAGCCGGGCCACGGTCTCCGCGTTGTGCTCGGTGACGGCGAAGTCCGGCCGGACCCGGGCGGCGCGCCGGGTGAACATCTCCACCGCCGGACTGGCCCGGACCGCGTCCAGGTCGTGGGCGTCTGCGGGCACCGGCAGCACCGCCACGCGTCGTACCACCTCCTCGGGCAGCCCGAGCGGGATCCGGGAGGTGACGAGCACGCCGATGCCGGGGTAGCTGCGGACCATCCGGTTCGCCACGTTCGCGACGCCGTCGAGCACGTGCTCGGCGTTGTCCTCGACGATCACCAGGTCACCGGGCGGGCGGTGCGAGAGCAGGTCGTCCAGGTCGGTGGTGCCGGGCGCGGTGCCGAACGCGTCCAGGATCGCCGACGGTACGGCGGCGTCGCGCTGTACGACGGTCAGGTCGACCACCACGACCGTGGTGTCGACGCCGGAGAACCGGTCCGCGGCGGCCAGCGCCAGCTCGGTCTTACCGACACCGCCGGGCCCGACCAGGGTGATCAGCCGGTGCTGCCGCAGCAGCCCCTCCAGCTCCGCCAGCTCGTGCTCGCGGCCGACCAGCCCGTCCGGGAGCGGCCGGGTGCCGCGCCAGCGCAGCACCGGGACGGCCGGCTCGGGAGCGACCGTCGCCGCCATCGGTGTGGGCCGGCCGTGCCCAGCCGTGGCGAGAAAGTTCCGCGCCTCCTCCGCGGACAGCTCGAGCGCGTCGGCGAGCAGCCGGACCGAGTCCTTCCGTGGCCGCGCCACCCGGCCCGCCTCCAGCTCGCGGATGGTCCGGACGCTCAGCCCGGCACGCTCGGCGAGCTCCTCCTGGGAGAGCGCGGCGCGCAGACGGCAGTCCAGCAGCAGACTGGCGAAACCCTGCCGAGCCTGCACCTGGCCGTTCGCGTCCGCCACTCGCACACCAGCCTCTCACCCCGCCTCGGCATCAGGCACAACTTACCGTGACAAGGCTTGGCGCCGGACCGTCGGTCGCCTGACGGAGGTCGGGCTGACGAGACTCCCCCGCAGCGCATACCGGAATCGATATACGTTCGACCCGACGATTCGACGTCAGGTTCGATCGTGCGCCGCGGGCACTCGGCCGCTCGCTGCTCGAATGAAAATCCTTCAGGAACTTCGGCGCAAGGGCAGCGGACGGGTGCCGCGCCCGTCGTCGTACAGGTGCTGAACCGTGGACCATTCGGAACGCCGGGCCTCGATGACGGCGCCGGCCAGCTCGGCGTTGAGCCGGCTGCGGTCGCAGATACCGCTGGTGGCGCGGACCAGGAGGTCGGCGCCCAGCTGAATCAAACTGGCTGGCATGACCCCATCCCATCGACTTCTTGTTTCAGCGGCGTGACGTTGGTGGCAACATTCCGCTAATCGAATTTGCGCCAGCAGGCAGACAACGTCAGCCGTCCGATCCAGTAAGCAAACCTACCGCATTGCTGGCGGTGAAATTCTCGCTGATTCCGACGGCGATTCGTCAATTAATGACGTGGATCTCACCCCGGGAGCCAGGACAGCCGGACCTGCCGGTCGGGGTTGTCGACGTTGGTGTCGACCAGGCAGATCGACTGCCACGTGCCGAGCGCGAGCCGGCCGCCGATCACCGGCACGGTCGCGTACGGCGGGACCAGCGCGGGCAGGACGTGGTCGCGACCGTGACCGGGTGAGCCGTGCCCGTGCCGCCAGTCGAAGTCGCGCGGCAGCAGCTCCTCGAGCACGGCGAGCAGGTCGGTGTCGCTGCCGGCGCCGGTCTCCAGGATCGCGATCCCGGCGGTGGCGTGCGGCACGAACACGTGCAGCAGCCCGTCACCGTGCGCGGCGTGCGCGGAGTCCGCGACGAACCGCTCACACGCGGTCGTCAGGTCGTGCACAACCTCGCGGGACCCGGTCGCGACCCGCAGCAGCTCCGAGCGCATCAGCCCGGCACGACGTTGACCAGATTCGGCGCGCGCACGATCACCTTCCGCGCGGCCCGGCCGTCCAGCGCCTTCTGCACCGCCTCGGAGGACAGCGCCAGCTGCTCCAGATCGGCATCGCTGATGTCCGGCGACACCTCCAGCCGGTCCCGCACCTTGCCCGCGACCTGGACGACGGCGGTCACCGACTCCTGCACCAGCAGCGACTCGTCCACCGCCGGCCAGCCCGACTTCGCGACCGTCGGCTCGTGGCCCAGGTTCGCCCACATGTCCTCGGCCGTGTACGGCGCAACCAGGCTCAGCAGGATCGCGACGGTCTCGACCGCCTCACGTACGGCCGGGTCGGCCGGGCCGGGGCCGGAGTCGATCGCCTTCCGGGTGGCGTTCACCAGCTCCATGATCCGGGCGACCATCACGTTGAACCGGAACGAGTCGATCAGCTCGGACGCGTCGTGCACCGTGTGGTGCGTGACCTTGCGCAGCGCGACGTCACCTGTCGCGGGGTCCGCGCCGACCGGGCTCTCGACCGCGCCGCTCAGCCGCCAGGCGCGTTGCAGGAACCGCAGCGAGCCGCCGGGCGACATGTCGGCCCAGTCGATGTCGTCGCTCGGCGGGCCGGCGAACACCATCGTCAGCCGAACCGCGTCGACGCCGTACAGGTCGATCTGCTCGCCCAGGTCGACGCCGTTGCCCAGCGACTTGCTCATCGCGCGGCCCTCGTTGATCACCTGGCCCTGGTTGATCAGCGACCGGGTCGGCTCGACGAAGTCGACCATGCCCAGGTCGTACAGCACCTTGGTGAAGAACCGGAAGTACAGCAGGTGCAGAACGGCATGCTCCGCTCCACCGAAGTAGTTGTACGCCGGCATCCACCGCCGCACGGCCTCGACGTCGAACGGACCCTCGGTGTAGTCGGGCGAGCAGAACCGCAGGAAGTACCACGACGAGTCCACGAAGGTGTCCATCGTGTCGGTGTCCCGCTCGGCCGGACCGCCACACTTCGGGCATGCGACCTCGACCCAGTCCCTGGCCGCGGCCAGCGGCGACACGCCCTTGGGCGCCAGGTCCTGGCCGCGCAGGTCGGGCAGCTCGACCGGCAGCTGGTCGTCGGGCACCGGCACCTCACCGCAGGCCGGGCAGTGCACGATCGGGATCGGGCACCCCCAGTACCGCTGCCGGCTCAGCAACCAGTCCCGCAGCCGGTAGTTGACCGTCCGCTCGCCCCGGCCTTCGGACTCCAGCCAGTCGATGATCCGGGCCTTCGCCTCCTCCATGCCCAAGCCGTTCAGGTCGATCCGGTCGTTGGCGGAGTTGACCACCGGTCCGGCGCCGCCGTAAGCCTTGCCGTCGAAGCCCTCCGACGGCTGCACCGTGCGCACGATCCGCAACCCGAACTTCTCCGCGAAGTCCCAGTCGCGCTGGTCCTCGCCCGCGGCGCCCATCACGGCGCCCGTCCCGTACTCGGCCAGCACGTAGTCGGCGGCCCAGACCGGGGCTCGCTCACCGGTGACCGGGTTGGTCACATAGACACCCAGGAAGACGCCGGTCTTGTCCCGCTCGGTGCTCAGCCGGTCGATCTCGGTCTCGCTCTTGACCTTCTCCAGGTACGCCTCGAACGCCTCACGCTGCTCCGGCGCACAGATCTCCCCGGCCAGCTTCGAGTCCGGGGCTACGACCATGAAGGTGCCGCCGAACAGCGTGTCCGGACGGGTGGTGAAAACCCTGATGGGCTCGGCCCGGCCCTCGATCCGGAAGTCGATGAAGGCGCCCTCGGACCGGCCGATCCAGTTGCGCTGCATGGTCAGCACCGGCTCCGGCCAGTGGCCTTCCAGCTCGGCCATGTCGTCCAGCAGCCGCTGGGCGTAGTCGGTGATCTTGAAGTACCACTGGGTCAGCTCGCGCTTGGTGACCGCCGCGCCGCAGCGCTCACAGCGGCCCTGGACCACCTGCTCGTTGGCCAGCACGGTCTGGTCGTTGGGGCACCAGTTCACGTACGACGCCTTGCGGTAGGCCAGGCGGCGCTCGTAGAAGCGCAGGAACAGCCACTGCTGCCAGCGGTAGTACTCCGGGTCGGACGTGTGCAGCCGGCGCGACCAGTCGAAGCTCAGCCCGTAGCGCCGAATCGACTCGGCCTGGGTCTCGATGTTCGCGTACGTGTACGTCGCCGGGTGCTCGTTGCGCCGGATCGCGGCGTTCTCCGCGGGCAGCCCGAACGAGTCCCAGCCGACCGGGTTCAGCACGTCGTACCCCTGCTGGAACCAGTACCGGGCCAGCACGTCGTGCAGCGCGAACACCTCGCCGTGGCCCATGTGCAGGTCGCCCGACGGGTACGGGTACATGGTCAGCGCGTAGCGCCGCTCGGCCGACCCGTCGTCGCGCGCCTTGAACGGGTCGAGCTTCTCCCACACCGGACGCCACCTGTCCTGGATGGCGTGGAAGTCGTACCCGCCGTGCTCGGCTGCATGCTCGGTCACGTGATGCTCCTGCGTTCAGTCTCGGTCTTGCGCTGAGGACACCTTGCCAGAAACGAAGAAGCCCCTCACGCAGGAGGGGCTGCCGCACTGACCGGCGCCGTCATGGGCGCCTCGTCTGCCAGTGCGGCTAACTAAGGAGCAGGGTCACTCGCACGCACACAGGGTAACGCATCGCCGTAGCGGTGGGCGCACGCATATCCGTGCCGTAGGCTGGCGGGGAAAGGCTGCCCTGGACCCTGGTGGCGACGGTTCGCGACCAGATGGAGACAGGGATGTCTGTCCTCGAAGAAAAGCCCACGCCTGCCCTCAGCGCGTACGCCGCGCTCGCGGCCGAGATCCGCAGCCTCGGACTGCTGCGCCGGCGACCTGGCTACTACGCGGGGATGTCGTCGGTCGCCCTGCTCGCGGCGGCGGCCGTGGTGACCGCGATGGTGCTGCTGAGCCACTCCTGGTGGCTGATGTTTCTGGCCGCGGCGTTCGCCGTGGTGTGGGCGCAGATCGGGTTCCTCAGCCACGACGCCGGGCACCGCCAGGTCTCCCGCAAGGCCGGGCCGAGCCGGGTCGTCGGCTTGCTGCACGCCAACCTGCTCACCGGCCTCAGCTACGGATGGTGGGTGGACAAGCACAACGCCCACCATGCGCACCCGAACGACCTCGACGAGGACCCCGACGTCCACCCGGGCGTGATCGTGTTCGATGCCGAGCACGCGGTCGGCCGGACCGGCGCCGCCGGGTGGCTGACCCGTCACCAGGCCTGGCTGTTCTTCCCGCTGCTGCTGCTCGAGGCGCCGAACCTGCAGGTGTCGAGTATCCGGGCGCTGCTGCGTCCGGGGCTGCGCAACCGCGGTACCGAGCTCGCGCTGCTGGCCGTCCACCACGTCGCCTATATCGCGCTGCTGGTGACCACCCTGACCTGGTTGCAGGCCGTGGTGTTCGTCATCATCCACCAGGGACTGCTCGGGCTGTACCTGGGCTGCTCGTTCGCCCCGAACCACAAGGGCATGCCGGTGCTGTCCGACGAACAGGCCCGGGACCCGCTGCTGCGGCAGGTCCTCACCTCGCGCAACATCCGCGGCGGTCCGGTCGTCGACGTGGTCCTCGGCGGGCTCAACTACCAGATCGAGCACCACCTCTTCCCGAGCATGCCGCGGCCCAACCTGCGGCGCGCCCAGCCCGTGGTCCAGCGGTTCTGCGAGCGCCACGGCATCTCGTACCAGGAGACGTCCGCGCGCGCCTCGTACGGCGCGGTGATCCGGCACCTCCGCGACGTCGGGGCCGACCTGCGCCGGGCTCCGCAAACCACCTAGGAGACATGCATACGTGCTGGAGACCGGCTGGCCGCGGCACCTGCTGACGGCCGCCGACACGGTCGGAGCCCGGCTCGCCCGGCTGTGCGAGCTGTCCGTGCCGGGCCTCGGCGTGAGCGGTGCCAGCGTGCAACTGGTCGCGGAGCCGCCGCACCGGGTCGGCGTACATGCCACCGACGCGGTCGCGGCCGGCCTCGACGATCTGCAGCAGGAGCTCGGCGAGGGACCGGCGGTCGACGTGGTGCGCGGCACCGGCATGGTGCTCGAGGGCGACCTGGCGGGCGGCGGTGAGGTGCGCTGGCCGTGGTTCGCGCCCGCCGCGGCCGAGCTCGGTGCGGGCGCCGTGTTCGCCTGGCCGGTACGGGTCGGTACGACGATGCTCGGCGTGCTGGCGACCTACCGGGATACGGCCGGTCCGCTTCCGGACGAGGTGCTGACCGACGGGGTGGTGCTCGCCGACGCTGCGGCGATCGTGCTGCTCGACGACCCCGGGCTGCGATCCGGTCCGGCGCTGGTGTGGGTGATCGTCGACAGCAGCCGGTTCCGGCCCGAGGTGCACCAGGCGACCGGCATGCTCACGGTGCAGCTCGGGCTCGGACCGGTGGAGGCGTTCGCCCGGCTCTGCGGCTACGCGTACGCAGACGAACGGCCGATCGCGAACGTGGCAGCTGATGTCGTCGCCCGCCGGATCCGGCTCGGCGACACCTGAGCGTCGGGCTGGGAAAATAGCGTCATGGACACCGAGCGCCTCGCCACGACGTTCGTGGAGCTCGCCGATTCACTGATCGACGACTACGACGTGATCGAGCTGCTCCAGCTGCTCACGGAGCGATGCGTCGAGCTGCTCGGCGTCGACGCCGCGGGACTAGTGCTCGCCGACGCACGCGGGAACCTACGGGTCGCGGCGGCGTCGAGCGAGCAGGCCCGGCTGGTCGAGCTGTTCGAGCTGCAGAACGACGAGGGTCCGTGTCTGGACTGCTACCGCGAGGGCCGGGCGGTCGGCGCCACACTGACCGAGAACGGGCACGACGCCTGGCCGCGGTTCACCGGCGAGGCGAGGTCGGCCGGGTTCGAGATCGTACAGGCGGTGCCGCTGCGGCTGCGGGCGCAGACCATCGGGGCGCTCAACCTGTTCTGGGCCCGGCCGGCCGGCGTACGCCCGGACGACCTGCGGGTTGCCCAGGCACTGGCCGACGTCGCGACGATCGCGATCCTGCAGGAACGGCTGACCCGCAACCGCGAGGTGGTGGCCGCGCAGCTGCAGGCCGCGCTGGACAGCAGGATCGTGATCGAGCAGGCGAAGGGTGTCATTGCGGAACGCCGTCAGATCGATGTCGGCGAGGCCTTCGCATTGCTCCGTCAGATCGCCCGCTCGTCCGGCCGCAAGCTGTCCGAGGTCGCCACCGAGGTGGTCGCTGGGTCACTCACGTAGCGACCGGTGGTCGCACCTCGCGAGTCGGCAAGGCGGCCAGAACCGGCGCCCACCTCGCGACGTACTGGAGTGTCGTCCGGTACATCCGAGAAGGGAACGAGATGAAGCTGACCACTACGTCGGCGACCGCAGCACTGGTGTTCACCGCGATCGCGACCCCGACCGCGGTGGCGCTGAACGACCGCGCACCGGCTGTGGTGGTGCAGGCCGGCGCGGTCGGCGACACCTGGGTCCGCACCGAGCTGTTCTTCGGCACCGACAAGCCGGGACCGGATGTGACCGACCGGCAGTTCCAGCGGTTCGTGAACGACGTCATCACGCCGCGGTTCCCCGATGGCCTGACCGTGCTGGACGGCGACGGCCAGTGGAAGGACAGCACCGGCGAGATCGTCCGGGAACGGTCGAAGCTGGTGATCCTGCTCTACCCGACCGACGGCGCGAACGACAGCAGCCGCAAGGTCGAGGAGATCCGGGACGCCTACGTGAAGACGTTCGCCCAGGAGTCCGTACTCCGCGCCGACAGCACCGGGAACGTCTCCTTCTGACAGCAGCGTCCGAAGTAGTGGCGCGGACTCCGCACCACTACTTCGGACGCACGCTGGTTCAGCCGAACGTGACGCCGAACGTCTTCAGCCAGTCCTGGACCACCTTGATGTCGACGCGCTGCAGGCCGTCGAGGTAGCGGCAGTTGAGGGTGTAGCCGTAGCTGGTCACCGTGACCACGTAGCCGCCGTGGTACGTCGGCCCGCCGGAGTCGCCGAAGCAGGTGCCGCCGGTGCCGCGGTTGTCGTGCTCGTTACCGTTCACCTGCAGGATCTGCGGGGTGAGCTTCTGGCCCGGCTCCTCGGCCACCCGCCGGATCAGCGGGTACGTCATCGGGGTCGGCTTCTGCGGGCCCGAGTCGGCCTTGCGGACCTCGGTGCCGTAGCCGACCGAGGTGAAGATCGTGCTGTTCAGCACCGGCTGCTTGTAAGCGTCGAGGTAGTTGCGCGGGGCAATCTTCGCCGGCGCGATATTCGTCACCGGCCGGTCCAGCACGACCACGCCGACATCGTTCCAGTTGTCGAGGTCGGTGAAGTTGGAGTAGTTCGGGTGCGCATGCGCCGTACCCGACTTGTAGCCGGCGGCCTCGAGCTCCGCCTGGGTGTAGCCCGTGGCCGGGTTGGCCGCGACCGGGAACGGCGACGGCGGCTGCGCGGCGATCACCGAGTCGAACGTGACCAGCGTCTTACCGACAGTGTCGACCGTGCAGTGTGCAGCGGTCAGGATCACGGTCGGCGAGACGAGCGTTCCGGTGCACCGGAACCTGCCGTCGGGTGTGTAGAAGAGGATCAGGCCGACGTTCGGGTGACCGTTTCCATCGGGCACACCTCCGGTGATCGCTGTGGCCGACATCGCCGGCATCGTTGCGAAGCCGAGGACGAGCGCGAGGATTCCGATCGCGCGGACGAGGCGGTACTTCATGCAGACCTCCAGGGGATGATGCGCCCGCTGGCGCACATAACTCGTGAGGCATTGGACCATCACCTCCGTGCTAGGTCCAGGAGCCACCGGGAGGATGAGGGTTTCCCTGCGACACATCACCCACCGGAATCGGCGTCTCCTCCGGCGCGCCTCACACCGACGAGCTCCACCGCGTTCAACGTCCGGACCGCCGGTGGCGGTCGCCACGACACGACGAGTCGCTGAGGAGTGCACACACATGGATCTGCAGCTGGATGGAAAGGTCGCCGTCGTCACCGGCGCCTCGAAAGGCATCGGACTGGCGGTGACCAGGACACTCGCGGCCGAAGGTGCCCGGGTGGTCGCGGTATCGCGTAAGCCGAGCGACGAGCTCGACGCGCTCGGCGACCGGGTGATGCACGTCCCGGCCGACCTGATGGAGCGGTCCGCACCCGCCGACGTAGTGCAGGAGACGGTGCGAACGTTCGGCCGACTCGACGTACTCGTGAACAACGCCGGCGGACCGCCGCCGGGAGTCACGCTGCCGCGGACGTCGTTCCTGGACCCGGACGACGACGACTGGCTGGCGATGTTCGAGCTCAACCTGTTCTCCGCGGTGCGGGCCAGCCGGGCAGCGCTGCCACATCTGCTGGAGCGCGACGGGGCGATCGTGAACGTGTCGTCCGTGCACGGCCGGCTCCCGGCGCCGATGAGCCCGGACTACAGCTCGGCGAAGGCCGCGATGAACGCGCTGACCAAGGTGCTGGCCGAGGAGTTCGGCCCGCAGGGCGTGCGCACCAACACGGTGTCGCCGGCGCCGGTGCTGACGCCGTGGTGGACCAAGGACGGCGGCGCCGCCGACGTACTCGCGGCGCGGCTCGGGATGGACCGCGACGAGCTGATCGAGGAGAAGGCGGCCGAGCTGATGTCGCTGTCCACCGGCCGGCTCGCGGACCCGCAGGAGATCGCCGACGTCGTGGTACTGCTCGCGTCGCCGCGTTCCGCGAGCACCAACGGCGCCGAGTTCGTCGTCGATTCCGGAATGCTCAAGACCGTGTAGCCGGCGGGGACACTCAGAGTTCTTGCCGACGCCGTCGACGAAGGCGCGTCAGTGGTGGTGGCCGTGCCGGCCGAGCGTCTCCACGGGGGTCGCGCCGGGGCGGGTCCACTGCGGCACGGGCCGGCTGGTCGGGCCCCAGGTGGCGACGCCGTCGGCGTCCGAGCGCCAGTACCAGCAGGCCTGGCGGCCCTCGGACGGGTGCCCCTCGCGGACATCGCCGATCACGGGCCAGCCCTCGGGGTTGTCCTCCCACGCCTCGCCGCGGCCGTAGGGCGTCATGTCGAGCAGGCCGAAGGACCCGTTGACCGGCTCGTTGCCACGGCCCGTCGTGGAGTAGGTGAGGAACACGCGGTCGCCGTCGCGCAGGAAGCAGGTGATGTAACCCATGCTGCCGCCGACCGGCGCGTCCACGTCGCGCACCGAGTACCAGGGCTGCGTGTAGCCCATGAACTCGACGTAGGAAGCCACCTCGTCCCACGGGCCGGAGGTCAGGACGGCGAACGAGACGCCCCGGGCGTTGAGGTAGACGGCGTCCTTCACGTGCCAGGCCGTGGTGGTGCAGCCCTCGCACTGCCCCTGGTGCGGCGCGCCGTCGTACCACATGTGCTTATAGACCACGAGCTCGTCGCGGCCCTGGAACAGGTCCAGGAACGGGACCGGGCCGTCGGGTCCGACGACCTCGACCGTCCCGTCGAGCTCCACCATCGGCAGCCGGCGGCGGGCCGCGGCGACGGCGTCGCCCTCGCGGGTGTGGGCTTTCTCGCGGACCAGCAGCTTGTCACGGGCGGTCTGCCAGGTGGCCAGGTCGACCACGGGCGGGCGGCCGGGCAGCGCGGTGGTCGGGTCGTCCGGCGTGGTCGTCATGGCGTCCTCCATGGTGTCTCGTGCCGGGCAGCATCGTACGACGCGCTCTCAGATGCGCAGGTCGGCAGCGACCGGGCGATGGTCGCTGCCGGTCCTGGGCAGCACCCAGGCCCGGGACGGCTCCACGCCGCGGACGAGTACGTGGTCGATCCGGGCCATCGGGAACCCGGCCGGCCAGCTGAACCCGAACCCGTCGCCGGCCGCCCCCTGCGCCGACCGCAGCTGGGCCGTCACCGGCGCCAGGCTGCGGTCGTTCGCGGTGCCGTTCAGGTCGCCCATCAGCACGACCTTGGCGAGCTTCTCGTCGGCGAGCTGCCGGCCGAGCTGCTCGATCGTCTCGTTGCGCTGATCCGCGGTGAACCCGCTCGACCCGATCCGGACCGACGCCAGGTGCGCGACGTAGATCGCGACGTCGCCGTCCGGGGTGGTCAGCTGCGCCCGCAGCGCGCGGGTCCAGCTGAGGCCGATGTCGACCGAACCGGACTCCGCGATCGGGTACCGTGACCACAGCCCGACGGTGCTGCGCTTGACCCGGTACGGGTACTCGGCGTCGAACGCCTTGTTGTACACGTTCAGCGCGGACCCGGTCATCTCCTCCAGCGCCACCACGTCCGCGTCCGCGGCGAGCAGGTCCCGGGCGGTGCCGGCGTGGTCGCCGTTGGCCACGTCCACGTTGTGCGTCAGCACCCGCAGGTTGTGCGTGCCGCCACCCTTGCCGGGAACTACCAGCTCACCGAACAGCCCGGCCCAGATGAGGGCGGGCACCAGTACGGCGACCGCCGCGGTGGCCGACCGTCGTACCACCGCTCCCACCACGATCAGCGGGACCGCGATGCCTACCCACGGCAGGAAGGTCTCCAGCAGGCTGCCGGCGTTGCCGACCGAGTTCGGCACGCGGCTGTGGAAGAGCAGGACGAAGGTGGTCAGGACCGCGAGCAGCGCGAGTGACCACCCGCGAGTCCACTTGTTCGACCGCCGCGCCCTGATGGGTGCGGCGGCCGCATTGGTCCTGTCGTCCGGAGGCGACTCGGTACTGCTGAGCATGCCCCCAGTCTTCCCGACCCCGTCAACCGCAACCGAATCCGCCACCCAGGTCAGGTGGCTCCGATGTCGAAGACGTTGCCTTCAGGGTCACTCAGCGTGGTCCAGCGAGTACCGTACTCGTCGAAGTCGGCAACCCGCTTGGCGCCGAGCCCGACGACCCGGTCGACCTCGGCCTCGTGGTCCGGGCCGACCAGGTCGACGTGCAGCCGGTTCTTGCCGGCCCGCTCCTCCGGGACCTTGACGAACATGAAGCCGGTCGACCCGGAGCCGTGCCCGATGGTGGCGAAGAACTCGTTCGCGTCCGGGTCCACGGGTTGCTCCAGCACGCCGGACCAGAACCCGGCCAGCGCGGCGGCGTCGTGGCAGTCGAAGACGACCTGGGCGAAGGACAGTGCCATGGTTCGAAACCTCCAGGAATTGGTCAGGCGGTGCGAGCCAGGATCGGCCAGCACACCTCGGTACGGAACGCGGCCGGGTCGACGGTCTCCCCCGGTCCGGTCAGGTAGATCTCCCGGATCGGCCCGGGCGCGACCGCGCAGTGCTCGGCGACGTGGCTGCCGAGCGCGGCATACGTACGGTCGAAGTCGGTGAACGGCCCCTCGTGCACGGCGATCGCGAACTCGCCACCGGGCAGCTCGGTCACCTGCAGGCCAGGGACCGTGTCGGCCGAGACCGGGACGAAAGCGACGACCTCGCCGGCGTCGTCGGTGAAGAACTCGTCCGCGTACGACGCCCCGCCGGGCCCGGCGACCACCCGACCGGCGGCGTCGTACAAGGTGCCGAAGGCCGTCTCGCACCAGGGCCCGATCGCCTCGCGCTCGACCCGGTCGGTGATCGCGACCACCCGCAGCGGTGCCAGCGTGCGGTACTCGACGGCGAGCCGGTCGGTGGCCAGCGCGAGCAGGTCGCGCAGCGAGCCGACTACCTGCTGGGTGCGGACCAGCTCGGCCTCCATCCGGGCCAGATGCTCTTGCAGTACACGGTTCCTGGCCTCCACCGACGGCGCCTCGACCACCTCGCGGACCTGCGGCAGGGGCATCTCCAGCTCGCGCAGCCGGCGGATCAGCAGCGCGGTGCCGACCTGGCTGGTCGCGTACCGCCGGTAGCCCGACGACGGATCCACCTGGTCCGGCGCGAGCAGCCCGATGTCGTGGTAGTGGTGCAGCGTCTTGACCGTGAGGTGGGTGAGCCGGGAGAACTCGCCGATCGGCACCGATGCACTCATAGGCCGAGCCTCCACCCTCCGGCTACCGGAGGGTCAACCCGGGGTCCCGGTACGCCGACACCACGAGGCACCCCGGCTCGGCGACTTGGTCGATCCGGCAGCCCGCCCGGATCACCGCGTTCAGGTACGTCGCCAGTGGCCGATGGATGCCTGGGGCATCGACCGGGTGAACCATCGCGTAGCCGGTCCAGCCATCCGGGTCGCAGACCGGATGCCGGATCGAGAACACCAGCTGTCCGCCCTTGCACAACGCGTGCACCGCGGTCCGCAGTGCCGTCTCCCAGTCCTCTGTGCGGTCGAACACACGGTCCGCCAGGACGACGTCGTACACCGGCTGGAAGCTGACGTCGCCGAGCCCGGCGCGGATCACCCGGGCACCGTCCGCGGCGGGTGCGCCGGGCGGTGCGAGCGACGTTACGTCGGCGCCGCGGGTGGTCAGCAGCAGTCCGAGCTGGCCGGGCCGCTCGCCGGCATACAGGATCCGACGCCCGGACACGTCGCCGAGCATCGCCAGGACCACCGGGTCCGGCTGCTCCTCGACGTCGCCGGACCGGACCATCCGCTCAGTATGGCGGCTGCCCCTCGGCGACGCAGGAGCGACGCATCAGTCCTCGAAGTCGTCGTCCTCGTCGTCGCCGAAGTCGAGCTCGTCGTCCAGCTCCTCGTCCAGATCGTCATCGAGATCGTCACCGACTACGTCGTCGTCGAGCTCGTCGTACACGTCGTCGATGTCTTCGACGTCAGTGTCGAAGTCGTCGTCGAACTCGTCGCCGGTATCGAACTGGGTGGTCATAGGGCGCCCCCTTCAGCTCACGAGTTGACCCGTTGCCCGGATCGTGATGCGCCGACCGGATCAGGGTCCCTCGGACCGCCCCGGCTGGCAATGTCCCGGACCGCATGCTGACACGTCCCGCGGACCTGCCGTTCCACGGGACGTGTCGTCTCGAACGCTGATCAGTGGCTATGCCCCAGCTGGGCCCTGATCTCACCACCCGGGTACAAACTGCTGTGCACGTTCGCGTAGGCGGTGCCGGCCCGGATCGCCGCCACCAGCTCGTCGAACTCGCCGGCCGTGATGCCTTGACCGGCCGGTCCGATCACATCGGCCGGGCGGATCGTGCCGTCGACCACACCCGGTGCCGCCGGGCAGGCCTGCGTACCGGCCGGGCCGTTGCCGAGGTTCGTGCACAGGAAGGCGGAGATGCCACCGCTCTGCGCCTTGCCACCGAGGTGGATGTGCGCCTGCGTCACGTTCCCTTCGAGCGAAGCGTAGGTCAGCCGGAAGGTGATCTCCTGCCTCTCGTCGTTGATCTGTGCCCGGAACCTGCCGGTTCCGGTCGTCGAGAGCGCCAACGGGTCCTCCTCGTACCCGGTCAGCCGTACGTTCAGCAGCGTCGGCTGGTCGTCCGAGCCGCCGCTGCTGTCGGCGACCGCCGCCGAACCCGTCGCTGTGGCGGCGATCAGCAGACCGACCACCACCGCATGCCGTACTCCTCGAAGTGCCACCATGCCACCTCCCACGGATCCCCCACCGTCGTTTGACGACGTCCTGTTCTACGCCTGTCGCACTGGCAGCGGAAGTAGTTGAACCCGCAGAAATGGTTATGGCTCACGCCTTGTCAGACCTCCGGTCTGTCAGGGCAGCAGCTGTGCGCAGCTGATGTCGCTGGCGAAGCGGCTGCCTCGCGCTGCTCGCCGCCGGCCACCGCTAGCCGGCCACCAGGCGTACCGCGAGCCCGGCGATCAGAAGGCTGGACACCAGGGCACTCACGAGTCGCCCGCGGCTGCTCGTCAGCACCCTGCCGAGCACCGCACCGCCACCGGCGAGGACCAGTTGCCAGCTGGCGGACGCGACGAACGCGGCCACGACGAACACGACCGCCTCCGGCGGTTCCGCCGCGGTCCGGCTGCCGAGCACGAGCGCCGTGAAGTAGACCACGGTGGTCGGGTTCAGCAGGGTCATCCCCAGCAGGCCGATGTACGCCCGCACGGGTCCGGGCGGCGTCTCACCGGACGCATTGGCCGGCGTCCGGTACTGGCGGAGAGCGGAGACGCCGCCGCGGACCGCGAGCGCCACGAGGACGACGGCGGACGCCCAGCGCAGCGGCACCAAGAACGGCTGCAGCGCGGGCGCCAGTACGGACCCGCCGGCCACCGCGACCAGCGCATACACGCCGTCCGCGCTGGCGATGCCGAGCGCGGCGAACGCGCCGACCCTGAACGACGTACGAGCCGTCAGGCTCACCAGGTAGGTCCCGACCGCGCCGACGGGTACGGCAATGCCGTACCCAGCCAGCAGGCCCGCGACCAGCGCGGCGGTCACGACCGGACGGGCGTCGACCTCCACCGCCGGCAGGCCTGCTGCTGCACCCGCGCCGGACGAGCGGCAGCAGGCAGCGACAGGACGGCGACGATCGTGGTCATGGCCCGATCCTGAGGTCGGTGCCCACGGACCGCAACCGACTTATCGCCGCACCCCGAGTCAGCGCGGTGCGGGACCGGCCCCGTTACAGTGCACGGATGTTCGCCATCGACCTTGACGACGGCGCCGAGCTGCGCCCGCTCGAACCGTGGCAGGCCGAGGAGTTCCTCACCCATCTGGACCGGGCGCGGGACGCCGTCGACCCGTGGATCCCGTGGGCGAGCCGGAACAAGGACCTCGACTCGGCCCGCGCCACGTTGCAGCGGTACGCCGACCTCGCCGCCCGCGACGCCGGCCGGCTGTACGGCATCTGGCTGGACGGCACCCTCGTAGGCGGCACCATGTTCGTCCACTTCGACGCCACCGCCGGCACGGCCGAGATCGGCTGCTGGCTGGAGCCCGCCGGGCAGGGCCGCGGCCTGATCACCCGCGCCGCGAGGCACCTCATCGACTGGGCGGTACGCGAGCGCGGCATCCACCGGATCGAGTGGCTCACCCGGCCCGACAACACTGCCAGCAGCAACGTCGCTCGCCGGCTCGGCATGAGGCTGGACGGCGTTCTGCGGGAGCAGTTCTACTACGAAGGCGCCCGGCACGACACCGAGGTCTGGTCCCTACTGGCCCCGGAGTGGCCCGGCCCCGCGGCTACAGACCGACCTGCGTCGTAACGATGTCTCATATCAAGAAGCAGCATTGTTCAGAGTTCGCGTGAGCAATGTGCGTAGCTGGCTAGGACGGGCGCAGGCCGCCGGGGACGACGAGGCCGGACTCGTAGGCGGCGATCACGGCCTGGGTGCGGTCGCGCAGGCCGAGCTTGCCGAGCAGCCGGCTGACGTGGGTCTTCACGGTCTCGTCGCTGACCACCAGCCGTGCGGCGATCTCCGGGTTGGACAGGCCCTCGGCGATCAGCCCGAGCACTTCAGTCTCCCGGGGCGTGAGGTTGCCGAGGGCAACGACCTGGCTGGTGGAACGCGGCCGGAGCCGGGTGAACTCCGAGATCAGCCGCCGGGTCACCGTCGGCGCCAGCAGCCCGCCGCCGGCCGCGATCACCCGGACCGCGTCGAACAGCCGCTCCGCGGTGACGTCCTTGAGAAGGAAGCCGCTCGCGCCCGCCACCAGCGCGTCGAACACGTACTCGTCGAGGTCGAACGTCGTCAGCATCAGGATCCGCGGGCCCTGCCCGGGACCGGCTCCGTCGAGGATGCGCCGGGTCGCCTCGATGCCGTCCAGCACCGGCATCCGTACGTCCATCAGGACGATGTCCGGCGCCAGCTCGCGGCATAGCCGGACCGCCTCGGCGCCGTCGGCCGCCGTACCGTCCACCGCGAAGTCCGGCTGGGTCCGCAGCAGCGCGCCGAACCCTGCCCGCACCACCTCTTGGTCGTCGACAACCAGGATCCGGATCGTCATGGCCCGTCCACCGGGATCGGCAGCACGACCTCGACCAGGAACCCGCCACCGGCCGAGCGGCCGACGGCCAGCCTGCCGCCCACCATCGCGGCGCGTTCGCGCATGCCCAGCAGGCCGTGGCCGTTGTTCTCGGCAGCGGTGTACGGCGGACCGGGGCCGTTGTCGCGGACCCGCACCAGCAGGGCCTCGGTGGCGAACTCCAGCTCGACGTCAACCGCCGCGCCCGGCGCGTGCCGGCGCGCGTTGGTCAGCGCTTCCTGCACGATCCGGTAAGCCGTCAGCTGCACGCCCGGGTCGAGTGCTACCACCCGCCCGCTCACGATCAGCCTCGTACCGGCCCCGCTGGAGGCTCGGGCCTCGTCGACCAGCTCGTTGAGCTGCTGCAGCCCGGGTTGTGGTGCTCGAACGAGATCGCTGCCGACGTCCTCGCGCAGCACGCCGAGCAGCCGCCGCATCTCGGTCAGCGCCGACCGGGCGGTGTCGCCGATAGCGACCAGCCGCTTCGCGCCCTCCGGCGGCATCCCGGGTGTGGTCAGCCTGGCCGTCTCGGCCTGTACGGCGATCATCGAGATGTGGTGCGCGACCACGTCGTGCAGCTCGCGCGCGATCCGGGCCCGTTCGCCCCGGGCGGCATGCTCCAGCAGGGTGTCCGCGGTCGCCCGACTGGCCTCGGCGGACGCGGCCGCGGCACCGCGCTCGCGGACCGCGGTGCCGAGGAGCACGGCAGCCGCCATCGAGACCAGCAGCAGCGTCGACCCCGGCCGCGGCTCACCCAGCGCGAACAGCATGAACGGCAGCACGAACGGGAATGAGACCCAGCGCGGGCGGCTGCGGCCGAGCCAGTACAGCGCGATCAGGTTCGCCAGCACCGCGGCGCTGAACGGCGGTTCCTGGCCGCCGATGGTGACCATCACGGCCAGCGTGACTGCCAGTGCCACCGGCACCGGGTGAGCCGGCAGGAAGGCCAGCGGCACGGTCGAGAGCAGCGCGAGCACGAGCGCGGTGCCGAAGTCCATGCCGGTCTGGTCGCCCCGGTTTGCGGCCTCCAGGACCGCGAGCAGGCCGAGGACGGCCGCAGCGACGTACGGAACGTCGCGGCTGCCAGCGATCCTGCGGGCTCCGAGGCCGATCCGGTCGGCCAGCTCCCGGGCCTGACTCACGGTCACATTGTCCGTCACCGCGGCGGTTCCGGGCGTCCCTCACGCGAGGGACGCCGAAGACCGCTCAACTGCGTGACGACGCCCGGCCGTACCCGCCCGTAGCGTCGCGAGCATGGAGGCAAACCGCATCGAGGTTCACGAGCTGCGCAAGAGGTACGGCACGACCGTCGCGGTGGACGGTCTGACGTTCACGGTCAAGCCGGGTCAGGTGACCGGGTTCGTCGGCCCGAACGGCGCCGGCAAGTCGACGACCATGCGGGTGATCCTCGGGCTGGACGCCCCAGACGGCGGCAACGCCCTGGTCGGTGGCCACCGCTACCGAGACCTGGGTACACCGCTGCGCGAGGTCGGTGCCCTGCTCGACGCGGGCGCCGTACATCCCGGCCGGAAGGCCCGCGACCACCTGCTGTGGATGGCGCAGTACAACGGCCTGTCCGCGCGCCGGGTGGACGAGGTACTCGAGCAGGTCGGGCTGGCCGAGGCCGCGCGGCGTCGTGCCGGCGGGTTCTCGCTGGGCATGCTGCAGCGGCTCGGCATCGCCGGTGCGCTGCTCGGGGACCCGCCCGTGCTGCTGTTCGACGAGCCGGTGAACGGCCTCGACCCGGAGGGCATCGTCTGGATCCGCGGCCTGCTGCGGTCGTTGGCCGCGGAGGGCCGGGCCGTGCTGGTGTCCAGCCACCTGATGGGCGAGCTGGAGGGCAGCGCCGATCACCTGGTCGTGATCGGCCGCGGCCGGCTGATCGCCGACACAACCGTCCGCGAGCTGCTGACTGCGGCCTCGGCGGACCGGGTGCTGCTGCGCACCTCGGACCGGACCGGTGCGATGACCGTGCTGGTGAACGCCGGCGGCACCGTGGCGGCGACCGACCACGACCGGGTTACTGTCAGCGGCCTGACGCCGGAGCACATCATCAAGCTGCTCAACCAGCACGACCTGCCGTTCTCCGAGGTGGCCGCGCACCGCGCGTCGCTGGAGGAGGCGTACATGGACCTGACCCGGGACGCGGTCGAGTTCGCCGCCCACGCCCGGCCGCGGGAGGCGTGATGACCACCTTCCTTCGGGTGCTGCGCGGCGAGTGGACCAAGTTCTGGACGGTCCGCAGCACGGTGCTCTGCCTGCTGGCCGCCGTGGTCGTCTCGGTGTTGCTGGAACTGCTCGGGGCGTCCGCGGGCTCGACGAGCGCCAACGAGGAGCCGCGGTACACCGACCAGGCCTATTTCGTGCACAAGCCGCTCACCGGTGACGGCTCGATCGTCGCCCGGGTCGTCAGCCAGCAGAACAGCAACGAGTGGGCGAAGGCGGGGCTGCTGGTGAAGGCCGGTGTCACCCCGGGCGCGCCGTACGCGGCCGTGATGGTGACCCCGGGGCACGGCGTGCGGATGCAGTCGATGTTCGGCACCGACCTGGCCGGCGGCACGCAGACGGCACCGCGCTGGCTCAAGCTGACCCGGACGGGCGGCACGATCACGGGGTACGACTCGGCGGACGGCCGCGACTGGCGGCAGGTCGGCACAGTGTCCGTGCCGCTGCCTCGGGACGCCGAGGTCGGACTGTTCGTCGGGTCGGCGCCGTCGTACCAGACCACCAGGACCGGGGGCGGCGTCGCGCTCACCACCGAGCTGACTGTCGGCCGGGCGGTCTTCGACTCGGTGACGGTGACCGGGACGCCGACGGCACAGCCGGCACGGGAGTGGGCGCACGGAAGCATCTCCACCGCCTTCGGGAAGGTCCCCGCCGGGATCGCCGGGGCGGGCGGCCTCAGCCAGTCCGGCGGCACCTTCACAGTGACGGGGTCGGGGGACATCGCCGGCTACGGCATCGAGAGCTGGCGGTCGCCGGGCGACGACGACGTCGTCATGCTCAGCCTGTTCGGCGTGCGGCTCGGCATGATCGCCGTGATCGCGCTCGGCGTGCTGGTGATGACCGCGGAGTACCGGACCGGGCTGATCCGGACCACGTTCACCGCCGGACCGCGGCGCGGGCAAGTGCTGGCCGCCAAGGCGGCGGTGCTGGCCGGCACCGTGTTCGTCACCGGTCTTGTCACCGCGGTCGGGGCTTTCCTGATCGCCCAGCCCGGGCTGCACTCGGGCGGCTACAACCCGCCGGCGTACCCGCACGTGTCGCTGACGGACGGCGCCACCGTGCGCGCGATCGTCGGCACGGCACTGTTCCTGGCCGTGCTCGCGCTGTTCAGCCTCGGCATCGCCGTACTCCGCCGGCGTACCGTCGGCGCGATCGTTTTCGTCATCGCGGTGATCGTGCTGCCGCAGATCGTCGTACCGGTGATCTCGCCGCAGGCCGACGTCTGGATCAGCCGGCTCACGCCGATCGCCGGGCTGGCGATCCAGCAGACGGTCGAGAACGGCCAGGTGATCGGCCCGTGGGCAGGGATGGGCGTGCTGTGTGCGTACGCCGCTGCTGCGCTCGGTCTCGCCCGCTGGCAGCTCGGCCGCCGGGACGCCTGATGTCGCCGCCGCTGATCGGCCGTGCGTTGCGGGCTGAGTGGACCAAGCTGCGCACGGTCCGGAGCACGGGGTGGGCGCTGCTCGCGCTGGCGGCGCTGACGGTAGCGCTCGGCGCGCTGGTGACCTGGGACCTGACGCCGCCGCGTTGTGGGCGCTCGGATCCCTCCTGCGACTTCGACCTGACCAGGCTCAGCCTGGCCGGGGTGTATCTCGGCCAGGCCGCGGTGGTCGTGCTGGCGGTGCTCGCGATCACGACCGAGTACGAGGCAGGGATGATCCGCACCACGCTCGCGGCCTGCCCGCGCCGGCTCACCGTACTGGCCGCCAAGGCGCTCGCGCTCGCCCTAGTGGTGCTGGGCACGGCGGCTGTCGGCGTGCTCGGGTCGCTGGTCGTGGGCCGGCAGATCCTTGCCGCCAACGGATTCTCCACCGCGGCCGGATACCAACCGCTGTCGCTGGCCGACGGCGCCACACTGCGGGCCTACGGCGGCACGGTGCTGTACCTCGGCCTGGTCGCGCTGCTCGGACTCGGAATCGGCTTCGTCATCAGGCACACCGGCGGCACGGTCACCGTCGTACTCCTGCTCCTGTACATCACCCCCGTCGTCGCGATGGCCGTCACCGATCCGCGCTGGAAGGAGTGGATCGAGCAGGTCTCGCCGATGACGGCCGGGCTGTCGATCCAGGCGACCATGCGGCTGGACGGGCTGCCGATCGCACCGTGGCCAGGACTCGGCGTCCTCGCCCTGTACGCCGCCGGTGCCACCGCCGCCGGGGCGATCCTCTTCCGCTTCCGCGACGCCTGACGGTGGCAGGCGTGCAGAGTCACTTGAACGACGATGCAAGTGAGTGCGCTTCCCGTTCAGTCCGATGATGGTCCGTCGCGGCCAACGTCGCGGGGCCGTCTCCCATGTCACAGGCTGCCCGGCTGTCTCGTCTCGGTGACGAGCCAGTACCGGATGAGGAGCGTGACGTGATGCGAGTGTTCGTGGCAGGCGGGAGCGGGGTCGTCGGGCGTCGTCTCGTGCCGCAACTGGTGGCCCGTGGGCACCAGGTGACCGCGACGACGACGAGCGCGGGCAAGGTGGGGCTGCTGGAGCAACTGGGCGCAGAGGGCGTCGTGATGGACGGGCTGGATGCGGCGTCGGTGGGCGAGTCCGTCGCCGCGGCCCGGCCGGACGCGATCGTGAATCAGATGACTGCCCTTTCGGTGGCGCACGCCGGCAAGCCCAACCTGAGGAAGGCCGACCGCTTCTTCGCCACCACCAACCGGCTCCGCAGCGAGGGGATCGACCACCTGCTGGCCGCGGCCGAGGCGACCGGTGTCTCCCACGTCGTCGCACAGGGCCACGCCAGCATGAACGGAATCCGCACGGGCGGATGGGTCAAGACCGAGGAGGACCCGCTGGAGGTGCTGGAGGGGACAAAGGCGATCAACCATCTCGAGGACGTGGTGGTCAGGGCTGGCGGTGCGGTCCTGCGCTACGGCGGGTTCTACGGGCCGGGCGCTTGGGACGATCAGGTCAAGCTCGTGCGGAAGCGGCTGTTCCCGCTGGTCGGGGGTGGCACCGGCTACGTCTCGTGGGTGCATGTCGACGACGTGGCGAGCGCTACTCTGCTGGCGGTGGAGCAGAAGGCGACGGGCGTGTTCAACATCGTCGACGACGAGCCGGCACCTGTCAGGGAGTGGCTGCCCTATCTCGCGCAGTGCGCCGGAGCCAAACCACCGCGACGGGTCCCCACGTGGCTGGCGCGGCTGCTGGCCGGCGAGATGGCGGTGGGCATGATGACCCAGGGGCGTGGCTTCTCCAACGCCAAGGCCAAGCGGGAGCTCGGCTGGAAGCTGCGCTATCCGTCGTGGCGGCAGGGTTTCAAGGAAGAACTCGCATGAAAGAACTCGTATGACCCGGGGCGAGGAGTTCGAGGAGCTGCGGCCGTTGCTGTTCGCGATTGCCTACCGGATTCTTGGCAGCGTGGCCGAGGCCGAGGACGCGGTCCAGGAGACCTGGCTACGCTACGAGGCCTCCCCGACACAGCCCACGTCGACCAAGGCCTTCCTCTCAGCCGTGGTCACGCGAGTCTCGATCGACGTACTGCGCTCTGCGCGGGTCCGGCGGGAGACCTACGTCGGGCAGTGGTTCCCCGAGCCATTGCTCACCGACCCCTACCACGACCCGGAGCGGACCGCGGAGCTGGCCGATTCGGTGTCGATGGCGGCCCTGTTGCTGCTCGAGCGGCTGACCCCGCTCGAACGGGCCGTCTTCGTGCTGCGGGAGGTGTTCGGATTCGGCTTTCCCGAGATCGCCGTTGCCGTGGGGCGCTCGGAGGCGGCGTGCCGCCAGCTCGCGACCCGGGCCCGACGTCACATGGACGTCGGGCGCCCGCGGTTCGAGGCCGACCGCCGAGAACGCGAGGAGCTGGCCGCGCGGTTCTTCGATGCGCTCCGCGACGGCGACATCGAGGGACTGCGGCAGCTGCTCGCTGCCGACGTCCAGATGGTCGGGGATGGCGGCGGCAAGGCGCCTGCGTTCGCCAGGAGCGTGATCGGTGCCGACAACGTGGCCCGCGTGCTCGCCTCGAACCTCCCACTGCTCGCCACGATCGACGTGAGAGTGGAGCCACGCGAGGTGAACGGCCAGCCGGGCGCGATCCTTCGCGATCGGAACGACAACGTCGTCGGCACGGTGACGCTCGACGTGCTCGGCGGGCGGATCCAGGCGATCCGCTCGGTGGTCAACCCCGACAAGCTCGGGCACCTGGGTCCCGTCGCGGATGCCTGGGCGCTTGCCCGCGAGATGAAGCAGGCTCGCCGGCCCAGGGCCTGACCCACGCACTCAACTCGGCGAGCATCCGAGGCGTTGCCGGATCATGTCAGTCGGACTCCTCGATGGCAGCGCCAGGCGCACGTCCAGGCGTCGGATGCCGACGAGGTCCTCATCATGTCGTGTCGTTGCCGAGACCCGATGTGGCAGATCCCGGTTGCTCGGTGACGCGCACGACGCTCACAGGGGCGTGAGCACTGCGACAGGGATCACACGCCCTGACTTATCCTCGTACGTGG